>WNEZ01000293.1_pt1 | contig 85975 bp, 71 predicted proteins | sample 5400521 | NCBI WGS metagenome assembly WNEZ01 (sample SAMN13153339, study PRJNA577476) | soil metagenome | isolation source: 120 cm saprolite under Douglas fir tree site 2 hole 1 replicate 1 | place: USA:California | collected 2015-04-18
AGAGCAGTGAAGGGTATGCGACGCGCCAGCAATTCCTTGCCGGCCGGGTAGCCGATCCCGGGCGTCGAGTCGGTGCCTTGAAGCTGCGCGGTCAGCTCCGGCCGAATCTGGATTCCGAGATCCTCGCATACTTCGCAGATTGCCGACCAGCGGCTGGCCGAGTCTGAACTGAAGGGTTGTCCTTTCAGGAATGCAATCTCTTCGTGGCCTAAGCCTTTGAGATGTTCGAGAGCCAGACGAACCGCTTTCTTGTGATCCAATATAATGTTGGTGACGCCGGCTACGATCTGGTGACCCGCAACAGCGACGGTGGGAACCGATGAAGTCTCGGTGACCGAAGTATCGACGGTAATCAGTCCTTCGACGCCACGGGAAAGCAGCAGTTGCGAGTAGCTGGCCATCAATTTGGGGTCGTGGCGGTGCACCACCGTCAAAAAGAAAAAGTTGCGTTGTTGCAGGTACTGCTCGATTCCATTGATCACCTGCGAGCCGTAGTCGTCACCGATTTGTGACGCGATTACGCCTATCGTGAATGTTCGCTTGAGCCGCAACGTGCGGGCAAAAAAATTGGGACGGTAATTGAGCTCGCGCGCCGCTTGCAAGATGCGCTCTTTGGTGTGTGAAGGGATGGAGCGGGCTGCCGCCGAATTGTTCAGAGCTGCTGAAACGGTTCCCGCCGTTAAGCCGAGGTGATCAGCGATAGTCTTCAGAGTAACCTTCTGATGCGTTCTCTTCTTTTCCGGCGTTGTCATCCAGAGGTCCTCCAGGGACCTTTTGCGACCGAAGCTTGATTTCGAAGAAGGTTACGGCAAAAAATCCTTCAGCGGAACTTGTTTGGTTGGAACTCGGCAACAACCCACATCTATTTGCGTCGCAACCTATATCAGTAGATTCCACCATTTATCATATTTCTGGAGCTTGACCGCCTAGTGGAAAGCTGCAAGTTCATAAAAATAAAGGGTCAGCCTAGTGGGCGCGAAAAAGGCAAAATTCTTGGCCTCTCCCAAAAACCATACTCCCGGACGCCGCGTAGAATAACATTATTTTTCTTAAGAATATCAATATTTTTGCTTGACAACAGGTAGCGCTACAGTGGTATATAGCCGCTAGTACAAAACCACTACTTTTGACGCTTTAGAGGATGGGGTCCTTTTTAGCTGATCTTTTAACCGGGGTGGCGTCGCAAGAATGACGCCCGTGCGGCTGTGTTAGGCGCGGGATTTAGGCTTGCGATGCTGGGTGAAAATCTTTCTCGAGGTGGAATGGCATGAAGATTCGATTTTTGAATGTAAATGTATCGATATGCAAATCGCGAGCGATCATTTCGCTGCTCGTAGTTTTTACGCTCATTCTCTGTACTTCTGTAGCCGTTCACGCGCAGAACTTCACAGCTTCCATCCGCGGCACGGTTACGGATGCGCAAGGCGCCGCAGTCGCGGGGGCCGATGTCAAGGTTACTAATGCTGACACCCAGTATTCGCGGACTGACAAGACCGACAAGGACGGCAGCTACTCGTTTCAGAGCCTTCCGCTCGGTCATTACACTCTGAGTGTGGTAGCCGAAGGCTTCAAGGGCTCCGAGGTGAGGGAGATTGTCCTTCACGTCAACGATAGTCTGACTGTAGATGCGAAATTAACAGTCGGCGCCACCCAATTGCCGTTGAACGGCCGGAGCTTCGCCCAGTTGGTCACCATGGTTCCCGGCGTTGCAACTGATAATGGTTTTACCTACGACAAGAAAGGCGTGAACGGTGGAGCGGACCTTTCCGTCAGCGGTGGTCCTTCCAATGCTAATTTGTGGCTGGTGGATGGCGCCAACAACGTGGACATAGGATCGAATCGCACGCTTCTCGTTTATCCGTCCCTTGACTCGATTGAGGAATTTAAGATCGAACGGAATAGCTACAGCGCCCAACTTGGTGGAGCGGGCGGAGGCGTAATCAGCATCGTCACCAAGTCGGGAACCAACGACTTTCACGGCAGCGCCTATTACTTCGGTCGCAATGACGTGCTCGATTCCTTTGACTCCTCTCTTAAAGCCAGAAGCGCCACGGCCCCGAAGAACAAGATTCGACGGAACGACTTCGGAGGCTCCATTGGAGGCCCGGTAAAGAAAGACAAGATTTTTTTCTTTGTCTCAGAGGAATGGAACCGGCTGATTGAGGGGAGAGTGCAGAGTACTCATGTTCCTACTCCCTCGCAACGCATGGGGGATTTCTCCGATGCGGCATCGGATCCTGCATTCGCCAGCGCCAATACTAGCGGTTGCCTTCTCAAAGGCGGACTCGTCGATCCTAACCCGACAAATCCTGGTGGCGCGTTTACGGCGTCGCCTTCTACCCCAGGCATCATAGACGTAATTCCTGCGGGGCGCTTGAGCCCAGCGGGGACTGCGATTTTGAACACGTATTTTCTGCCGACACTTCCGGCCACCACGAATGGAGCGCCAACGCCCAACTACGGTTGTGGCGTCAACTGGGCTAAATCATTTGGTCAGCCGACCTTTTGGCGTGAAGATGCGTTCCGGGGAGACGTCCGCCTTTCGAAGACGTTAACCCTGATGATGAGATACTCGCAGGATTCTTGGACGTTTGGCCCTTCCGCGGTGGGTAATTCCGGCTGGGGCGCTGATTCTGGAGCTTCGCAGATCCAGGAGCAGTGGAGCCAACCAAGTAAGGTTGCTGTCGGCCGGTTGAGCAAGACTTTCGGCGCGACCGCCGTAAACGATTTCCAATTCTCTTACTCAGCGAACCGCATCAACATCACGCAAACGACTCCGGCTGCACAGCAGCTCAATACGATCATTCCAACGTTCTTCCCGAATCCGAATCCGACCAGCAATCCGCCGGTTTGGATCAACGGGGGCGGCCTTCCTACAGTTTGGAGCTTTGCTCCCTGGACCAACCGGGAAGACCTCTTCACTTGGCAAGATGACTTTTCCAAGGTCGTGAGGCGCCACACGCTGAAGATGGGCGTTCTTTATAGCCGCAACGCCAAGGATCAGGACGACTTCTCGCAAAAGCAAGGGAACACGTTTGGCCCTGTCGGCTACAATGGCTGCACGACTACCACTCAAGCAGGTTGCACCAACCTTGCCGACTTCACTACTCACTACGGTCCTTCCGATTACATTCTGCAAAACATGGCGGTGAGTTGGGGCGAACAAAACGTCATTTTCAAAAAGCAAGGACGGTGGGAGAACTTCGAACTGTATTTGCAGGACGACTACAAGATTACCAATCGCCTCACTCTGAACCTGGGAGTGCGCTACTCGTATCTACCGAATCCCTACCAGGCAAACGATCAGTTCACCATATTTAACCAGGCGGCATTTAACCCTTCGCTCGGCAACGCCCCTTGCAACGGGTTGTTCTACTCCGCCGGACTGCTAGCCAATCCCTGCCCGGCGCAGTTCGACACGGGCAAAAAGGACGCGCTTGGCAACGAAATCTTCGTCGCAGGCGGTGGATTGCCGGGACCGAACCGCGCTATGCAGAATAACTATAATCGGGCGTTCGCGCCGCGACTCGGTCTGGCCTGGGATCCCACTGGATCGGGGAAGTGGGCGATCCGGTTAGGGTTTGGTCAGTTTTATAACCGTGACGACATCTTCGTTACTGATGGTACGGCTGGCGTAAACCCGCCGTTCATTGCCAGTTTCCGTTCAACCAGCGGTAATGGACGGTTCCTCGACAATACCAATCAGCTTCCTGCCTGTACACCGAACTGCTTCGGCACTGGCCTTGGGAACGCCTCGGTTGGCCAGGACCTCAACGCCCGTGCGCCTTATGTGTTGCAATACAACCTGACCATTCAGCATGAACTGTGGAAAGATACGCGGCTTGAGGTGGGCTACGTCGGCAGCAAGACAAAAAACTGGACGTCCAATTATGATGCCAACGCGGTTGCCCCGGACTCAAGACTGGCTTTTGCGCAGTCCAACGGAACTCCAGCTGCGATTTCACTCTTTAGGCCTTACAGCGTGATCCAGGCCGGCAATATCGGAATGTTTTCGCATCGTGGTAGCGCGCAATATGACTCGCTGCAAACGGCGTTCACCACGCGGTTCCAGCGCAATTCCACCTTCCAGCTGTCGTACACATATTCCAAGACTTTTTCGGACACATCGCTGCATATCAGCAATGGCGCCGGGAATGAGGTCATGGACCCTTTCAATCTTTCGAATAGCTATGGGCCAGCTACCATTAACCGGCCGCACATCCTCGGCGGCGGCTTGGTCTACAATCTGCCCACCTTGCAGAACACGAACAGGTTGATCCGTGGAGCCCTCGGGTCTTGGGAGCTCGGCTCGCTTTTCAACGTATCGAGCGGGTCCTCCTATACACCCGTTATCTCAGGCATATCGAACGTCAACGACCCGTCCGGAATCGGCAACGGTGCAGGCAAGCAGCGGCCCAACTTGGTTCCGGGACAGCCCTGCCGGAATCCCAGCTTTGATAATTTCCAGTGGGTTAATCCAAACCGGTACACAATGAATGGGTTCCAGCTGGGCACGGTCGGGACGGCTCCGATCGGCGACTGCCTCGGGCCACCCACTCGCAGGGTGGACTTGTCGGTGTCGAAGAACTTTCACATCACCGAGCGGATTCGGATGCAATTCCGCATGGACGCTTTCAATCTGTTCAACCACCCGCAATATGGAAGTCTAGGCGACAACCAGGGGTACGTGAATATAGGCTTTAACGCTCCGAACACCGCCGGTAGTCCTGAGTTCTTAGACAAGAACGGCCTGCCGACAACCACTCTGAAGAATGCAGTTTCGATCCAGAACAGTACACCAAATGCCCAAGTCGGGACTGTAGGTACAGCATCGGACCGAAATCGAGAATTCCAGTACTCACTAAGGTTCACCTTCTGATCGTACCGACAACCTGAATCCTTCAGCGTCCCGCCAAGCCCATAAAAAGGCTTCGCGGGACGCTCCATTCTTAACCTATTTCCAATCGTTTGTATCGTGCGCAGTCGTTCTAAGCCTCAAAAACTCTTTGGGATACAATCAGACATGCTCCGGACTCGCTGGCCGCGTTTTAGTTCAACACTCTCGGTCTTCCTCCTCATTTTCGTTCTAGCCCCCAGCTCTCATTCGCAGGCCCCGAGCCAGCAACCAGGTATCGTGCGTGTTCCTCTCCCTAAGCTCCCCGCGCCAACCAAGAAAGACCGGAGCAGTTTGCCGCCGGCGCCAGTTTTCAAAGATATCGCTAAACAGGTCGGGCTCACGGTTTCGCACATCGCTGCACCCGAGGCCCACTACGTGATTGACTCGACGAGCGGCGGTGTGGGACTTTTCGATTGCGATGACGATGGCCGTCTGGACGTCGTACTGATCAATGGCTCAACGGTTGAGCGATACCGCGCCGGCGGCGACCCGCTCGTGACGCTGTATCACCAGGAGGCCGACGGCACTTTCAAGGACATCACCAAGGAAGCCGGTTTGACGCGCCGTGGCTGGGGAATGGGCGTAGCCGCTGCAGATTACGACAATGATGGCAAGCTCGATCTATTTGTGACCGGCTTCGGCGGCAGCGCCCTTTACCACGGTCTCGGCAATTGCAAGTTCGAAGATGTCACTGAAAAGGCCGGCGTTGGGGGCAGCGGCTTTATGACCGGGGCCGCGTGGGGCGACTACGACCGCGATGGTTTCGTCGATCTTTATGTCTCCCGCTATTCCCATCTAGACATGAACAACCTCCCGCAGTTTGGGAGTAACAAATTCTGCCGCTTCAAGGGAATTCTGGTGCAGTGCGGCCCCTGGGGCCTGGAAGGTGAAAGCGATTTTCTCTATCACAATCGCGGTGACGGAACCTTTGAAGAAGTTTCCGTCAAAGCCGGCGTGCATGATGAAATCGGCTACTACGGCCTTGGCGTCATGTGGGTGGATTACGACGACGATGGCTGGCCCGATCTACTTGTCGCTAACGACTCTGTCCCGAATTATCTTTATCACAACAATCACGACGGCACCTTCACCGACATGGGAATGCTCACCGGCGTGGCCCTTAGCGGCGAAGGGATGGAGCTCGGCAATATGGGTGTCGATTGGGGCGATTATGACCACAGTGGGCGCCTGAGCTTCTTTGTTACCCACTTTGAAGAGCAGCCCAACTCGCTCTATCGCAATATGGGTCCGCAGGGTTTTGACGACGTCAGCTGGACCTCCGGTGTCGGCCAGCCCAGCTATCCTTACGTTGGTTGGGGCACGGCCTTCTTTGACATGGACAACGACACCTGGCTCGACATTCTCGTCGCTAACGGCCACGTTTATCCCCAGATTGACACTCTGGAAACCGGGCCGCGATTTCGCGAGCCGCTGCTGCTGCATCGTAACAATCGTGACGGCACCTTCGACGAAGTCTCGAAGCAAGCAGGCCTTCAGGAATTGGCCTTGAAGTCCCGTCGCGGGGCGGCGTTCGGCGATGTTTTTAACACCGGCAATGTCGACGTTCTTCTGCTGAATGTCGGCGAGCCACCCTCTCTTTTGAAGAATATGAACGCGAATGGTTTTCATCGCGTATTGTTCAAGCTCATCGGTACGAAGAGTAACCGCGCGGCGATCGGAGCCCGAGTCACGATTCGCGCGGCAGGTGTCAAACAGTTCAGTGAGGTTCGTGGCGGCGGAAGCTATCTCTCGCAAAACGATTTGCGGCTTCACTTCGGTTTGGGCACGGCGAAGAAAATGGAATCGGTCGAAATTCGCTGGCCCAGCGGCAAAGTGGAAACCCTGGAAAACGTAGCTGCGGACGCCATTTATACGATTGTTGAAGGAGCGGGAATCCGCGATAGCAAGGCTTTGCCGCCGCCAATCGGTGGAGCGACAAACGGTGCTCACTAAGGTTCAGGCCGAGCGTGCCTGCAGCGAGGGGGACGTTTCATTGCCGCTCTCTGGTGGCCGCGCTTCGTCTCGCCCCTTACCATTCTGGGGTAGCCATCGATCGCTGAGTTACTGTCCCAGGGCGGCACTTCTCTTTGCTTGTTCCGCATTTTTCGGCGCGGCAATCCAGCCTGCCGATGACCCGGGCGCTGTCCTCAAGCGCAATTTCGAATCCGCCAAATCCGCTCTCGCTGCCGGAGACTTCTCCGGAGCCGAACGTGACTTCAAGCAAACCATCGCTCTGGGTCTTCGGCAGCTCGGTAATCTTTCCGTTTCCGAGGCCCGCTATGATGAAGCTGCGCGCGAACTTGACGAAGCGCTCAAGTTCGCCCCAGATGATGCTGACACTATGGCTGATGCCGCGATTGCTACATTTCGTGCCGGAGACGTGAAGAAAGCCCGGCAACTCGCGCAGTCTGTCGTCGCCGCTAACCCACGTCACGCGCGTGCGCAGAATGTGCTTGGGCGAATCGACCTCTACCGCGGAGATTTTGATGCTGCCATCCGCGAGCTGCAGGCCTCCGTCGCCGTGGACGAAGATTTTGAGACTTCCTACTTTCTTGGAATTGCTTACCTGAAAGCCAAACGTCTTACCGATGCGCAGCAATGGTTCCGGCATTTGCAGGACACCATGGGAGATTCCGGCGCTCTGCACGTGCTCATAGGCCGCGCGTATTCCATTGGCCATTTTCCGGAGCCCGCCGTAGCCGAATTTCGTAAAGCCATCCAACTCGAACCAAAATATCCGCGCGCTCACGCTCTGCTTGGCTACGCCATCCTCGAATTCCGCGGTGATGAAGCTTATCCGCAAGCCCGCCTGGAATTCGAACGCGAATTGAAACTCCATCCGGACGATTACAATGCGCTGCTGCTCCTGGGGCTTTCCGCCGTCGCGCTGCGCGATTTTCCCGCTGCCGAGGCCGCTCTCGTGCATGCGAGCCGCTTACGTCCCAAGGAATCGTTCGCCTATCTCTATCTCGGTGAAACCTACAGTGAAACGAAGCGTCTCGCGCAGGCCGTCGAGGTTCTTGAAAAATACATCCGGCTGGTGCCCGATCCGGAGAGTGTCCCTCGTGACGTCAGCCGGGCATACTATTTGCTCGGCCAGAATTTACGACGGCTTGGCCGCGTGGAGGAAGCCCAGAAAGCACTCGCGAATTCACAGCGCTATCGCGAAGCGAAGTTTCGCTACGACGCCCAGCACATTTTCGACGAGCCCAAAGTTCCTGCTGACGGCGACAGCCGCTCCTCCGATCGCATCGCCAGCCTGCTCGAATCGGGCGGCGAGGACCAAAAGAAATCCGCAGAAGCGATAGCACAGGGAGCCGTGCCGGAAACTCCAGCCGTTCGGCCGCAACCAACAGTTCCACAAGCCAAAGAATCCAAGGCCTTGCGCGCGTATCACCAGTTTGCTTCGGAAGTTCTTGCCAGCTCATATAACGACCTGGGCGTCATGCGCGCAAAAGAATCGAAATTTGCCGAAGCCTCCGAATTTTTTAAACAAGCTGCCGCGTGGAACCCTAGCCTGCCTGGCCTGGATCGCAACTGGGGTTTTGCCAGCTTCAAAGCGGAGCAATATACCCAAGCCGTTCCACCGCTGGAACGATGCCTTGCTGCGCATCCGGATGACGCGTTTGTTCGGCAGCTCTTGGGATTGAGTTATTTTATTGAAGAGAAGTATCCCAAGACGGTCGAGGTGCTGCAGCCTTTTTCTAAAAACCCACCGGATGATCCCGGTCTGTTGTTTGCGTGGGGAACGGCGTTAGTCCGCACCCGTCAATCGGAGGCGGCTGGCGATATTTTTCGCCGGCTGCTCTTGCAAAACGCAAATAATGCGTCGGTGCATTTTCTGCTCGGCCAGGCTTACGCGCAACAGGAAGACTACGCGAATGCTAGCAGCGAGTTGAAAAGTGCACTACAGCTAGATCCTCATCTTCCGGAAGCACACTATTACGCGGGCCTGGTGTACCTTCATCAGAGTCAGTTCGAAGCGGCGGCTGGGGAGTTTCGCTCCGAACTCGAACTCAGGCCCGAAGACCTCATGGCTACATACCATCTTGGTTACGCACTCTTGGTGGAAGGGCAGCTCCCGCAGGCCGTTACTGTATTGCACAGGGTTGTTGAGGTGAAACCCGATTACGAGCCTGCGCAGTTTGAACTTGGACGCGCTTTATTGCAACAGGGCGACGCCTCTGAAGCTGTCCAGCATTTGGAGATCGCAACCAGGCTGGCGCCTGAGCATGATGCTGCCTTTTTCCAATTGAGCCAAGGTTACCGCCGGGCCGGTCGTATTCCCGAAGCGACGAGCACGCTCGCGCAGTACCAGCGCCTCATTGAGGCCAATCGGATGAAAAAGCGCGAGAGTCTCGAAATCGAAAAGCCTTAATTAAAATCTACCAGTCTCTTTCGAACGCGCTTCTTCGGGTCGAAAGCCGACGCCATTCCACGATACAATTGAGGGCTATGATTTCTATCAATAATATATCTATGCGGTATGGCGCCCGGGTGCTGTTTGATGACGTCACGACGACGTTTATGGCCGGGCGGCGGTATGCGATCACCGGGCCGAACGGCGCGGGCAAATCGACTTTGATGAAGATTCTGACCGGTGAAATCGAACCCACCAAGGGCAACGTGTCGCGGCCGAAAAAAATCGGAGTGTTACGGCAGGACCAGTTCGCGTTTGATGATTTTCGTGTCATCGACACAGTGATCATGGGGTACGCGGTGCTATGGGCGGTTTTGCAAGAGAGGGAAATGTTGTATGCGAAGCCGCACGATGAGCTGACCGACGCGGATGGCATGCGCCTGGGCGAACTGGAAGGCATTGTCGGCGAAGAAGGCGGTTATACAGCCGAAGCGGACGCGGCAATTTTGCTGGACGGATTGGACGTGCCGTCGGAGCTACACGAACGCAAGATGAGCGAGCTGCAGGGCGGGCAAAAGGTGCGCGTGCTGCTGGCGCAGGCGTTGTTCGGAACTCCGGCCGCGTTGCTCCTGGACGAGCCTACCAATTATTTGGACTTGGATTCAGTGCATTGGCTGCAAGATTATTTGAATGCTTATGAAGGCGTGCTGATCGTGATTTCGCACGACCGCCACTTCTTGAACAGTGTTTGCACGCACGTTGCGGACATCGACTATGAGTCGGTACTGATGTACGTGGGCGGGTACGACGACATGGTGATGGCCAAGACCTCAGTGCGTTCGCGGATTGAATCGGAAAACGCGCAGCGCGAAAAGAAAATTGAGAGGTTGCAAGACTTCATCGCTCGCTTTGGAGCAGGCACGCGGTCCGCGCAAGCTACTTCTAGAAAGAAGGAGATCGAGCGGCTGCAGACCACGGTGCTGGCGCGTTCGAACATCGCTCGGCCCTACATTAATTTTATTATGAAAAAGCCGTCGGGGCGGCATCCACTGGAATTCAAGACCCTGCGCAAATCCTACGGCGATTTGAAAGTAGTCGATGGATTCTCGGCAAATCTGGAACGTGGGGAAAAGATTGCTTTGCTTGGCCGAAACGGCGCGGGCAAGACAACTTTAATTCGGTCGTTGATTAGAAACGCGCCTGGATTTATTGACGAACCAGATCGGCACTTTGGCGTGGATGGCGGTACGGTGCGCTGGGGGCATGAAGTTGCCGTCGGTTATTTTGGCCAGGAGCACACGCTGGAAAAAGATAACGAGCTCACGGTAATCGAATGGCTGGCGCAGTGGGACACTCTGGCCGGTCAGCAGGAGTTGCGCGGACTACTGGGACAAATGCTCTTCAGCGGCGACGATGTAACCAAGCCGATTCGCGCGCTTTCTGGAGGCGAAACGGCGCGCATTCTGTTTTGCCGTTTGATGCTGCAGAAACCGAATTTTCTGGTGTTCGACGAACCCACCAACCACCTGGATTTGGAATCCATCAACGCGCTAAACATTTCGTTGCAGAAATTCGAAGGCACGGTGTTGCTGGTGACCCACGACCACGATGTGATCGACGAGGTGGCTACGCGCCTGTGGTATTTCGATCACGGCCACATCGAGGATTTCAAGGGACCGTACGAGGACTTTCTGCTGCAGCAGCAACGCAAGGCGGCGCTGGCTACCGCGCGCCGATAGCACTTGTATGCTCTGGCCCTGGTGAACTCTTGAATCTGCCCGCGACCGATAAGTGCTTACGCGCGTTCTCTTTGTTTTTGTTGTCCGCTCAGGTGACTTTGGCGCAGGAGTCACATCCGAAGCCGCCGCCTCCACCTCCCGGCGCAAAGGCCGTGAAATGTGCCAGCCGCGAAGTTCCGCAGTTCACCGATATCACCAGTAAAACCGGAATTCATTTCGATCACGTTTCTTCGAGCGACAGCAAGTACGTTGTTGAATCCATGAGCGGCGGTGTTCTGCTGATCGATTACGATCGCGATGGCTACCTGGATATTTACTTCACGAACGCGCCGACCGTAGACATGGCGATTAAGGGACAAGCAGCCCGCGGCGCGCTATATCACAACAATCATGACGGAACTTTTACCGACGTAACCGAAAAAGCCGGGCTTGCCACGCCATGTTTCGCGATGGGCGGAGCGGTGGGCGACTACAACAACGACGGCTGGCCCGATATTTATTTGACCTGCCTGGGTGGAAACAAACTTTTCAAAAATAACGGCGACGGCACTTTCAGTGATGTGACCAGGCAGGCTGGCATCGCCGACGGGCGCTGGTCCACCGGCGCGGCGTTCGGCGATTATGACGGCGACGGCAATCTCGATCTGATGGTCACCAACTACGTGGATTTCCACCTGAACGATTTGCCGGGATTTGGCACCGCGCCGAACTGCAAGTATCGCGGGATCGACGTGCAATGCGGGCCGCGCGGATTGAAAGGCGCCGGCGATGCGTTGTTTCACAACAACGGCGACGGAACGTTCACCGACGTTTCGAAGGCAGCGGGTGTGGACGATCCCAATGGCTATTACGGGATGTCGGTAATTTTTTGCGATTTTAATAACACTGGGCGGCCGGATATTTATGTTGCAAACGATTCGACGCCAAAGTTTTTGCACAAGAACCTTGGCAACGGCAAATTTCAAGAGATCGGCCTGGAATCAGGCACCGCAGTGAGTGAAGACGGTTCGGAACAGGCTTCCATGGGTATTGCCGTCGGCGACTATCTGCATACCGGATTGCAATCGTTGTACGTCACCAATTTTTCCGATGAATACAGCAATCTGTTTCGCAATGACGGCGAGTGGAATTTTTCCGACGTCTCATACAAATCGGGAGTGGCGCTGCCGTCACTGCCGTATGTGAAGTGGGGAACGGCGTTTTTTGACGCCGACAACGACGGCTGGCTCGATCTGATCGTCGTAGGCGGCCACGTGTATCCACAAGTGGATACTCTGCCATCCGGCGCGCGCTACAAAGAACCCAAAGTGCTGCAGCTGAATCAGAAGGATGGGACGTTTTGCGACGCCAGTGATCAAGCTGGGCCAGACTTGCGGATTCCTCGGGTATCGCGCGGAGTCGCGGCAGGCGATCTTTTCAATGATGGCAATGTGGACCTGGTCATTGAAGACTTGGCGGGCTCGCCGATGATTTTGCGGAACAACGGAATCGCGGGAAGACATTGGGTGAGTTTTGAACTACAAGGCACAAAGAGCAACCGAATGGCAATTGGCGCGCGATTGAAGATTGTTGCCGGCGGTCTGACGCAAACGGAAGAGATTCACAGTGGAGGGAGTTATCTTTCGCAGAACGATTTGCGAGTGCATTTCGGATTGAACACGGCGAAGAAAATCGATAGCCTGGAAATTCGTTGGCCTTCCGGGAAAATCGAGACGTTGAAGAATCTGGATGTTGATAAATTTTATTCAGTGCTGGAAGGGCAGGGAATTGTGCCTGCGGAGAAGATTCGTCCAGCGCCCGCGCTGGCTGCCAAGCCCTGATAATCGAAGAGAGATTCCTCGCTGCGCTCGGAATGACGGCGTTTTGTTCGGCGCTAACAATTATTAGCTTTTCTTTTCTTCTGGCTTTGCTTCCGCTGCTTTTGGTTCGGCTGGTTTTGCTTCTGGATGCCTTACTTCGCCGTAGCGTGCGGCGAGCCAGGCGCGAACTTCGGAGGGGTAATATTTGAATGGGCCGTTGCCGCCGCGATAAGCGATCTTGCCGTTTTCATCAATGATGTAGAGGCGTTCCGGCCACGCGGCATAGGCGTCGTTGGCGGCGTTATTCATGTCATCGACGCCGAAGGGAACAGGATACTTGTAACGTTTCGTAAAATCGTTGGCGATGGCCAGGCGGTCAGAGAGATTGCGCGGCTGCGCGTAGCAAACGTCGTCTTTGATGTTGGATTTCATCTGCCACTCGTCGGTGGGATGGGCTTCGCGAACGTATACGGTCAGAAAATCAGCGCGATCCTTGTAATCATTGAAAATGCTCACGATGTCGCCGACCTGGCGACGGAACGGCGGTCAAGTGAAGCTGCCGAAAACCAGCACCAGAGGCTTCCCGTTAGCGCGTTCGCGAATGTGAAACGTGTCGGCGCCATTGAGCGCAAAAAGTTTGGCGTCGGGCGCGCCGTCGCCGGGCTTCAGGTTGCCGCGATGCATATGCGGGAGGGCGAAGCGCACCATGTACAAAGCGTCTTTGGGGCCACCGGCCATCACCGAAAGCGCCACAAAGGCGATGACGAGCAACGCACCCAGGCTGATGCCAATCCACATGGAGATTTTCTTCACCTTCGCGAATCCTCGCCAAACAAACTCAAATAAACAAAACTTGCGCTAGAAAATATCAGCCTCATCCCGCCCCGCACATAGTGCTTTGGTACTAGCGATCGCTCTTGCGGCGATTCTGCAGGGCGATGTTTTCGCCCTTGATAAGCTCTTCTCTGTGTTGTTGGTAGCGGGCAAGCGATTGCTCAATGATGGTAAGCGCGGCGTACGCGGGACGAATATCCTCCACCTGCACCTGCTTGCCTTCCAATTGTTTGTAATCCTGAAAAAAGCGCCGCAGTACTAGCAAACGATGCCCAGGCAAGTCGCGAGCTTCCAGATATTCGCTAAATTCCGGGTCGTTGGTGGCCACGGCGATGATTTTGTCGTCGGACGCGCCAGAATCCACCATGGTCATAACTCCGATGGCGCGAGCCTTGATGAGGGCCAACGGCTGCACCGGTTCCTGGCAAAGAACCAGCACATCGAGAGGATCGTTGTCTTCCGCATAGGTTTGCGGAATAAAGCCGTAGTTCGCGGGATAAAAAACGGCGGAGTGAATGATGCGGTCCACTTTAAGCAGGCCAGTGGCCTTGTCCAGCTCATATTTAACATTGGAGCCGAGCGGAATTTCGATGACCGCCTGAAAATCGCGGGGCACGTCCTTACCGGGAGAAACATCATGCCAAGCGTGAGTCACAGTCGGAGGCCTCGCGAGTAAAGTGATAAAGCAACATTGTGAGAGATGACCGCAAGGCGGTCAATATGGCCTGAACCAACGACCCGTGACTAGTGGCCTCGCCGCGGAGAGTGACTTATTTTTTCGAGAATTAGCGGTGCACAGCGATAACGAGAGCGGAGAAGAAGCGAAGGATCCCGACACGAGTCCGGACAAGTTGTATCGTGCTCTATGAGAATTGAGCGCGGGCTTCACCGGCGCGGTGGTTTGGGTGTAGCTACGGCGCTGACGTTGCGCCACGATTACTGCAATGAATGTGGACTACCGAGCATGGCCAACTGGCTATCAATGATTTTCTCGAAGTCCGCTTCGGGCCGCGCGCCACTGAGAAAAACGCCGTTTACGAAAAATCCAGGAGTGCCCGCAACGCCGACCTTGCTTCCCTGTGCCAGGTCGGCTTCGATTTTGGATTTGAATTTGCCGCTGTTGAGGCACGACTGAAACGATTTCTCGTCCAGGCGCAGTGCCCGTGCCTGTGTGAGCAATTCAGCGCCATCGAGCTTGGACTGTTCCGCGTACAGGGCATCGTGATATTCCCAAAACTTGCCCTGTTCGCCCGCGCAGCGCGCCGCTTCAGCAGCAATCTGGGCTTGCGGGTGGATTTCGCGCAAAGGAAAATCCAGGTAAGCGAGCTTTACCCGGCCGTTGTACTTGGTGAGAAGTTCATGCAAAGTGCTCTCGCTCTTCTTGCAATAGGGGCATTGAAAATCCGAGAATTCGACGATGGTGATTGGAGCCTTGGGATCTCCTTTCACCCGCGCGGGATCGTATGCGACCGTTATGCTGGGCGGTCGCAACAGAACTGCGACATCGATCTTCGCCCGCAGCGAATCGGCATAGACCTGGCGGGCCTTCTGCCACTGAAGCTGCTTTAGACTTGCTCGGTATTGCTCTTTCACCTCTTCGAAACTGGCACCCGCCCGATTTTGTCCCCAGAAATAGGCTTCGACCTCACGATCAGTCGGATCGGCAACTTTGGCTTCGACTTCCTGCTGGATTAGCTTTTCAGGAGAAATTCCTCGCTTTTTGGCTTCGGCTTGGACGAGTTTCAGGCGAATCAAACTATCGAGAGCCTTGCTCTTCGCTTCATACTCCTGCGTGCGCAGCTGCATTGCCTGCTGCGGACCTAGCGTCTCTAACAATTCGTCCTCAGAGATGGGCTGCCCAGCAACCGTGGCAACCGGATCGCCAGAAGTGGCTTGCGGCGCGGATTGGCAGAAGCTCGCCTTCGGGAGCGCCAGGAACAACGGCAAAGACAAAACTAATGCTGAGATTTTCATAGCTGTTGTTTTCCTCAGAAACTGGCGAGCCAACCCCAGCTTTGGCGCTGAAGGCCGGCCCGCCGGCTAAGCCAGCAGATGGAACCTCAATTGGATGAGAATGTGAGGGCGCCGCTGTTGTTGAAGACCTTGGTCTGTGTGACTGTGAGGATCCCAGGACCGACGCAAGAAGCCACACTCGCATTTCCATTGCTGGCGCCGGCTCCTATGACCTTCCAGGATGCATCGACGACGTGAGGTTTTTTGTTGTCTACTGAAACAACAAAGTCGAAGCTATGCGCCGACAACGTGCTCAAGATCAGGTCGAAGTTGCACAACGGGTTAGGCACTACGCACAACCCAGCTCCGGTGACGCCGGTTGGATTGTTGCATATGTAGTTGGAGCCGAGGGCGGCGCAGTCGGTAGTTGCGGTGCAGGCAGTAGCGGTGGTCACCAACTGGCACTCGGTGAGCTGCGAAAACAGCTGAGAGCTGATTTGCTGAAATCGCTGGTCATACGTCACGCAGGAGCTGGGAAGTACTCCGTCGCTGCTGCCATCGACCTTTACGCATACTTGAATTCCGATATCTGCGGATGAGGTTGAAATAGTCGTGTTGATCTTGGTGTCGGTGAAGAGGCCGGTTACCAGCGAAGGCCTGATATCCAACGTCGTACCGTTTCCACTTCCCGTCGAGATGTCTGCGGTGAATGAACCTAGGGATGTACCTCCACTCAGGGTGCCGCCGGCGCCAATCGCGCATGACGCGCCGGTACCGCTAGCGCTGAAATTGCCGCTGGATTGCGCGTAAGCGATGGGTGCGACCAACGTTGCGATTGCCAATGCGCTTCCTAATTTTCCTCCGATTTTGCCTGTAGACGTTTGGGATCCCTAAATCAACAGAACCGATTTGTACAGTCGAGTACGGCCCACCGCTGAACGGCGCGTTGAAAATGTAATGTTTAAGGTCGCAGGGCTAGGATGCGGCCAGAGTGCGCTGCTGGTTAGCCGCAGTCTACTGGCCGGACGGCCAGTTTTAGGTCAGTGGCCCCGCGGAATTACGACAGCAAGCTTGTTAACGGCGAGCGCATGGACTGGGATAGAGCCGGCAAGAGTCTGGCAGAGGAATACACCCAGGAGATACGCAGCAGAGGCCAGCCGCAAGGGCGGTAAGTTGAACGATTCGATTGCCCAGCAATCAAAGCGAGGGGCGTCCATCCCGTGAATAGTCGCTGGGCGCTTTCCGTTTCTTGCGCGCAGGCATCTTTGCGTTTGCGGTCTCTAGTAAATAGCGCCTCCGGATTGCGTGGAACTCAGAACGCCCGCGTTTGCGGTTACGGTGTACGCGGTGCCGTTAGTGCCGGTCCATTTGGAAAGACTGAAAGTGCCGGAGACGTTGATGCGGTAGATGGCGATGTTGTGATAAGTGAGCGGCGTTTTGGATTGGCAGAGTTCGGGAGCGCCGGGGGCTTGCATGAAGTATACGGTACTGATGCCCACCACAGTGGCGTTGCCGGAGCCGTCGACCAGCAGCGCGGTTTGTTCATCGATCGCAATATCGCGAGGCATAGCGGACCAGCCATTGAGATTGACGCGGCACATAAAGGCCAAGTCACGCCCCATGCGATCGCGAGTGACGAAATGCGGATCGTCGAACAGGCCATGCATGTTGGATATGCTGACAAAATTCTCATCGAGCGTGATGTAGCGATTAAAGGGATCGGCCAGAGCCTGGCTCGATGTGACTCCCTGGCTGGCTAGCGCGGAATAAAGAAATTGCGAAAGTACATTCATGCCTGCGCTCGTGCCCCCGATAGGCGCGCCACGCGCGATTAAGTTGTTGAGCTGTGTTTCGACTGCCGTGCCTTTCCAGAAATTTATGTAGTCGGATTGGTCCCCGCCGGCAATCCACAGAGCTTCGGCTTTCTGGATGGCGTTGGCAACGAATGGATCGTTGGCCGCCGAGAGGTTCGGGATGATCAAAGTGGCGATGGAATTTTCATTCGGGCACAGGGTCTGAATGTAGGGATTGTACGCATCCGTGCCGGTGGCACGAATCACCAGGAAGTCCCCGCCGCCGCTGCGCTGGCACATCCACTGAAATGCAGCGTCCACGTCCGTGCCGCCGCCCATCAAGACCGTCCCGGGCGTTGTCGAGGTCGAAATGTCATTGGGATTGCCAACGCGAAAATAAGAATATTGTTTGGCGGCGAACGACGGCGTAGCGCAAATACAAGCCATCAGTAAGTAAGCCAGCAGCAGGTAAGAAAGCGCTTTCATCTTGAAACTCCTTGGTGAAGAAAGTTGCTTGATCTGAAACCGCCAACGTATCACCTAAGATTTTGAAGAAGCTAGTAACGGACGAGATTCTATACTCATCCGCACAATCGGACGCGAAATGTTAAGATTCTTTTTTTTGCGTCAATGACGGCAAGGCCAGAGAGCATGAATGCCCTCCGGCCTTTGCGTTCTTGTGATAGGTGTATGTGGCTTCAACTAAGACTAGCGTGAACTGGTTGCCGCTGCCGTTCGCACGTTATGTTCCGAGGAATTCTCCACGGGAAGCGTTTGAACGACGGGGTTGCCGTTAAGAAGCGGACTCATCTTCGCGGCGATTTCCGGGAACACGCCGTTGTCATAATTTTCCACATCGGAACGATTCTTCCACAGAGTGGTGCTGGAGAATTGTCCCGAATTGGGATCAAGCGCTTCGATGTTCTCAACGAATCCGTGTTGCGACTGGATCTTTGGCAACAGCGTATTGTTCAGCAGGGTACGGAATTCACTCACCTTCGCTGGGGTAACCGTGCAAGTGACGATACGAGCGATCATGAGATACCTCCTATGACGATGTAGGTTTGAGTCGAGCCGTGGGGGGTGGAAACTCGGGGCTAAGGACAACGGCAACGCTAGCGCCGTGCGAGAATGTGGTCAAGCGTCTTTTTTAAATTGATCTGGAACATTGCTAAAATCTAACGCGATGCGTTGACACAATAGAGGGCGAACCTTGTCGTGCCGGACGCGATTCTTTGGCGCATCGATATGCGGGAGCGAGTTGATGAGCAAATGCTGGCGGCGTGGAATGGTCTTTTCAGCAATGTGTGCTGCACTTGTGTTGTTGGGCGGGGGATATCGCGCCTGCGCTCAGGAGCCGGACGAAGACGCGAAATCCGCTGCCGAAATTCGCGCGCATTACACGAAATACGAGTTTCGCATTCCGATGCGCGATGGCGAAAAGTTGTTCACAGCAGTCTATGTGCCGAAGGATGCGTCGCCGGCTAAGCCTTATCCGTTCTTGATCGAGCGCACGCCATATAGTGTTGGTCCCTATGGAGCTGACAACTACCCCAAGCACTTGGGTCCGGCGCCGAGCTTTGTCGCCGATGGATTTATTTTTGTATATCAGGACGTGCGCGGGCGTTTTCAAAGTGATGGAACTTTTATCGAGATGACGCCGCACAAAGATCATAAAAAAGACGCCAAGGATGTGGATGAAAGTACCGACACCTACGACACCATCGACTGGCTGCTGAAGAATGTGCCCAATAACAACGGCAAAGCGGGCATTTACGGAATTTCTTATCCGGGGTTTTATGTTGCAGCCGGAATGCCGGATACCCATCCGGCACTGAAAGCGTGTTCGCCGCAAGCGCCGGTGACGGACCTTTATATGGGTGACGACGCGTACCACAACGGTGCGTTCATGCTCGAAGCCAACTTCGGCTTTTACGTAATCTTCAAGCCGCGCGCCGGTCTCGAATATCCACCCAAGGATTGGAAGGATTGGGACAGTTTCGACTATGGCACGAATGATGGCTACGACTTTTACTTGTCGATGGGGCCGCTTTCGAACGCCAAGAAACTTTATCTCAAAGACAGCAATTTTTATTGGGACGATCAGGTGCAGCACCCTAATTACGACGAATTCTGGAAGGTTCGCGACATTTCCGCGCACATGAAGAATGTGCATTGCGCGGTGATGACAGTCGGCGGGCTTTTTGACGCCGAAGACTTGCAAGGCCCTTACAAAATTTTTCATTCTGTCGCGGCGATGAGCCCGAACACTCCAAACCATCTGGTTGAAGGACCGTGGGTACACGGCGGCTGGGCCCGCGGCAAAGGCGATCACCTGGGCCCGGTGAGATTTGCCGGCGATAATTCAGCGTATTTCAACGATCAGGTGCTCTTGCCGTTTTTTCGGCAATATTTAAAGGGTGCGCCCGACGCAAAGTTGCCCACTGCGCTGGTTTTTGAAACGGGAACGAATGTCTGGCGGCGCTACGATTCGTGGCCGCCGAAAAATACTCAGGCCAAGACGCTGTACTTTCAGGCAAGCGGAAAACTTTCCTTCGAGCCGGGAAGAGAGAACTCCGGCTACGACGAATACGTCAGCGACCCGAATCATCCCATCCCGTTTGTTGAAACGCAGAGCACCGACGTGCCGCAATTCTATATGGCTGGGGACCAGCGTTTCGCGGCCAAGCGCCCCGACGTGCAGGTCTATCAAACCGATCCGCTGGAGCAGGACATCACGGTCGCCGGTTCAGTTTCTCCAAGCTTATGGGTGTCCAGTTCCGGCACCGATTCCGATTTTGATGTGAAGTTGATCGATGTTTATCCCATGGACTATCCCAATCCCGACCCGAATCCCAGAGACATGCACATGGGCGGATACCAACAACTGGTTCGCGGCGAGCCGTTCCGTGCGAAATTTCGCAATAGTTTTGCAAAGCCGGAGCCGCTACAACCCAACCAACCGACCGCGATCAATTTCGATTTGCCCAGCATCAATCACACGTTCCGTCGCGGCCATCGCATCATGGTGCAGATCCAGAGCACCTGGTTCCCGCTGGTGGACCGCAATCCGCAACGATTCGAAGATATACCTGACGCCAAGCCAGAAGACTTTCAGAAAGCTACCGAGCGCGTTTATCGTGGCGGTGAACACAGCTCGGCGATTGTGCTGCCCGTACTAAAATGAAGATTGGCGACGGAGATTGCGGGTAAGGTTCGAATGACGATGAAGATCGTGCATTTTTCATCGCAAGAAGAATTTCGCAAGTGGCTGGTGAAAAACCATGCTGCCGCGAGCGAGCTATTCGTTGGTTTCCACAAAAAATCCTCGGGGAAGAAGGGCGCTACGTATTCCGAAGCGCTTGATGAAGCTCTTTGTTTTGGCTGGATTGACGGCGTGCGGCGCTCCGTGAACGCGGAAAGTTATGTGATCCGCTTCACTCCGCGTAAATCGAAAAGTATCTGGAGCCTGGTGAATGTCCGCCACGTGGAGCGTTTGCAAAAGGCCGGGAAAATGGCGGAGCCGGGGTTGAAAGCGTTCGCGGCGCGCGAAAAACACCGTACCGGAATTTACTCTTTCGAACAGAAGCGGCCAGGACTTAGCGCGGAATACAAAAAACTTTTCAGCGCCAACACGCGTGCGTGGGAATTCTTTGCGGAGCAGGCTCCGTGGTACCAGCGAACCGCCGGGTATTGGGTCAGCAGCGCTAAGCAGGAAGAAACCCGAATGCGACGTCTTGCGAAGCTTATGGAAGTTTCGGCAGCCGGTCGACGGCTGGATCAACTGACGCCGAAAGCCGCGCGGAAGTCCCCTGCACAGTCGGAACAGCAATAGGCGAATCCAGCTTGTGGTACCAGGTTACGCCAGTTAGGCGCGCGCTCTATCGATCATTTCTTCCCAGATTCCCTTGGACTTGAGGATCAGCTCGATCAATTCGCGGGCCGCGCCTTTGCCGCCGTTGCGCACCGTCGTATAGTGCGCCGCGCTTTTTACTTCGTCCACCGCATCGCCGACCGCAACCGCGAGACCCACGCGCTTCATTACCGTTAAATCCGGCAAGTCGTCGCCCAGGTAGGCGACTTCGTCTTCTTCCACACCGGCCTTTTTCAAAATTTCTTCGTACGCGGCAATTTTCTGCGGCTGCTTTTCGTATACAAATTCCACGCCCATCTCTTTCATGCGCCGCCGCAGCGCGGCGCTTTCCCGCCCGGTAATCACTCCCATGCGCAATCCCGCCGTGCGGCCCAGCGTCATACCTTGCCCATCGTGCGCGTCGAAAGTCTTGATCTCGATCGCCGAACCGTCCGGCTGCGAAAGTAGCGTCACGCTGCCATCCGTGATTGTGCCGTCCACGTCCATCAGCACGACTTTGATTTTCGCCGCTCTCTCGGTTAAATCGGGCGAAATCTTCGGCGTCCAAGCCACATGTTTGTCCAAAGCCAATCTCCATTATGTCTTCATGTAGCAGCGGCTTTACGCCGCTGTCTTTCTTTTCTCTCGCCGTTCTCCCGATTGAACCACTACTGGAAGCCGCACCCACTCACACCAGCTGCAATCCCCACAAATCGTGCAAATGCACCACGCCCAGCACTTTCCGCGCGTCGTCCACAACAATCACGCAAGTAATCCGGCGCTTCTCCAGCAATGTCAAAGCCTCGCTCGCCAGCACTCCTGGACCAATTGTTTGTGGATTGCGTGTCATACAGTCCGCAAGATTCATATCCACCACCGCGCCGCCGTGCTTTTCCATCAAACGCCGCAAATCGCCATCGGTCAAAATTCCTGCAAGAGTTTCGTCGGTGTTCAGCACTGTGGTCATACCCAATTTTTTCGCGGACATTTCGTGGAACACCTGCGCCATGGGCGTATCCAGCGCAACGCGCGGCAGCTTGTCTCCCGCGTGCATCACTTTTTCAGCGCGCAGCAGGCGCTTGCCCAAGCTTCCCGCCGGATGTAGCGCGGCAAAATCGTCATGACGAAAATCGCGCTTTTCTAGCAGTGCCACAGCGAGGGCATCGCCCACGGCCATCGCCACGGTAGTGCTTGCCGTAGGCGCCAGGTTTAACGAGCAGGCTTCTTCATTCACGCTCACATCGAGCACCAAATCGCACGCCTGCGCGATCGTAGACTTCGCAAATCCCGTGAGCGCAACGAGCTTGATTTCCATCCGTTTTAGCGCATCCAGCAACTCGATAATTTCCCGTGTTTCGCCGCCGTAGGAGACAGCCAAAATCACATCACCCGCTGCGAGCATCCCCATATCGCCGTGCAAAGCTTCCGCCGGATGCAGAAAAAATGAAGGCGTGCCAGTGCTGGAAAGGGTCGCGGAAATTTTGCGGCCAACAATTCCAGACTTGCCCATGCCGGTCACGGCCACCCGCCCCTTGCACGCGAACAGTAATTCCACCGCACGTTCGAACGCCCCATCCAGCCGCGCCATCACGTCTTGAATCGCTTGCGCTTCGATGCGCAGCACGCGACGTGCAGTGTCGAGGCTCACAGCGTTCTCCACGATCGGACCAGGTCCGAAATTTCCTTCAATCGCGAAAGCAGACCGGGAAGTTGATCGAGAGGCAACGCATTCGCCCCGTCGGAAAATGCTTTCGCCGGATTATCGTGCGTCTCGATGAAAATTCCATCAACGCCAGCGGCCACCGCTGCACGCGCCAACGGTTCGATAAATTCCGGCTGACCGCCGCTCGCATGGCCCTGTCCGCCGGGCAATTGCACGGAGTGCGTGGCGTCAAACACTACCGGATGCCCTAATTTCTTCATTTGCGGAATTCCGCGAAAATCCACTACCAGATTCTGATAACCAAACGACGAACCGCGTTCCGTCAAAATGACATTGGTATTTCCCGTGGACGCGATCTTTTCGACGACGTTTCCCATCTCCCCCGGAGAAACAAATTGCGGCTTTTTCAGGTTGATAACACGTCCAGTTTTCCCCGCAGCTACAAGCAAATCAGTCTGGCGCGCCAGAAACGCCGGTATCTGCAAAATATCTACAACTTCTGCGGCCGGAGCCGCGTGTTCCGCCTCATGAATGTCGGTCAAAACCGGTAGATTCAAGTCTGCCTTGATCTTGCTCAAAATCCGCAGTCCTTCCTTCAAACCCGGACCGCGAAACGAATTCACCGATGATCGGTTCGCCTTGTCGTAAGAAGCTTTGAATACGTACGGAACACCCGCGTCTGAGGCAATTGTCGCAATCCTTTCCGCTATCATCCGCGCGTGTGATTCGGACTCAATCACGCACGGGCCGGCGATTAAAAAAAGGGATTTGCCGCCAAGACGTACTGGCCCTACAGAGATTTCAGTGGTGGACGTCATCTATGAAGTCTCGCAGAAGAGTAGCACAGGCAATCTTGCCTGTGCGGTTTTGCAATGGCCCGGCTTACGCTGCACGCAGCCAAGATTGGATACGCTACCACCGTGCAATTTTATCGCTGCTTTATGCGGTAGCGTGGGGCGCAACGCGCAAAACCGGTGTGCGCGGAGTCTCTGCTGCGGGCGCTTGCTGTACCTCGCGGGAAGCTGTTGCGGTAGCTCCGGTCACAGCGGGCTTGCTGCGTTCTTTTTTATGTTGCAGCGCTGCTCCGATGAACGCCGCGAACAACGGATGCGGTTCCAACGGCTTGGACTTAAATTCCGGATGAAACTGGCAGCCCAGAAACCACGGATGGTCCGGGGCTTCCACGATTTCCACGTAATTTTCGTCGGGTGTGCGTCCGGTAATTTTTAGTCCGGCGTCAACCAACGTTTTTTCATGTTCGCGATTGAATTCATAGCGATGGCGATGCCGCTCGCTGATTTCGAGCTTGCCGTAAGCCTTATGCGCAAACGATCCGGGCTCCAGCTTGCACGGCCACGCGCCGAGCCGCATGGTACCGCCCATTTCGTCCACGCCCAGCAATTCGCGCAATTTGTAAATCACGCGATACGGCGCTTGCGGATCGAACTCGGTGCTGTCCGCCTGCTTCAAGCCTGCAACATCTCGAGCGTATTCAATCGTCGCGCACTGCATGCCCAGGCAAATGCCGAAGAAGGGAATTTTGTTCTCGCGGGCAAACTGAATGGTATAAACCATGCCCTGAATGCCGCGCTTGCCGAATCCGCCGGGAACCAAGATACCGTCGTAGCCGCGCAGCCGTTCCGCCGCAGTCGCTAGCGAATCGATTTCTTCAGATTCAATCCAATCAATCACTGTCTTGTGATTGTGTGCCAACCCGCCGTGCAGCAGAGCTTCGCGCAAACTTTTGTAGGCATCTTCCAGTTGGACATATTTGCCGACAATCGCGATCCGCGCTTCGCCTGCGGGGTGATGAATGCGCTGAATCAAATCCAGCCACGGCTGAAAATTCTGCGGATGTCCTTCGAGCTTCAGTAAACGCAAAATCTGCGCATCCAGCCCTTCGCGCGCCAGTTCCGCCGGCACCGCATAAATGGTGTCCACATCTTCCATCGAAATCACGCAGCCTTCGGCGATGTTGCAGAACAACGCGATTTTACGTTTCAGGTCGGAAGGAATGTGGCGATCGCTGCGGCAAAGCAAAATGTCCGGCTGAATTCCGATGCCCAGCATTTCTTTTACGCTGTGTTGAGTTGGCTTGGTTTTTTGTTCGCCGGCTGCGGCGAGATACGGAACCAGTGTCACGTGGACGAACAATGTATTTTCCGCGCCAAGCTCCAGGCGCATTTGCCGGATGGCTTCCAGAAACGGCAGCGATTCGATATCGCCAACTGTGCCGCCAATCTCCACGATCGCCACATCCACGTCCGTCGAAACCTTCTTGATGATGGCTTTGATTTCGTCGGTGACGTGAGGAATCACCTGCACGGTCTTTCCGAGATAATCGCCGCGTCTTTCTTTTGTCAAAATCGTTTCGTAGATTCTTCCCGTGGTCCAATTGTTGTCGCGCGTCAGCTTGGCGTGGGTGAACCGCTCATAGTGCCCCAGGTCCAGATCCGTCTCTGCGCCATCTTCAGTCACAAACACTTCGCCGTGTTGAAACGGGCTCATGGTTCCGGGATCGACGTTGAGGTACGGATCGCACTTCTGAATGTTGACTGTGAAACCGCGACTTTCAAGGAGACAACCGATGGAGGAAGCTGCTACGCCCTTACCAAGTGAAGAAACAACACCGCCAGTAACAAATATATATTTTGGCGCCATCCGTATAGCCCGCGTGGTGACTCGCTTCACCACACCGGACTGCTCTTACCTCTCAGGCGAAGCCACACAAAAGCCTCACCATAGGATTGACGTACAAACAATTATGGGCGAGCAAAGACGGTCTGTCAATTCGAAGTCTTTGCGCCTCCGCATCGAAAATTTTTATCGCCGCGCAACTTTTCCACAGGAGCGGGGTTCATGTCCTGCGAACGACGCCGGTGCGGACTTGGCCGGAAGTGCAGCGTACGTACAGCTGCTTCTTCCGACACATGTCTTTTGCCACAGAAACCAATAGGGCAGTACCGCCATCTAAGCTGGAGTCGTCCTTCCGCCCCGCGTTCTGGCTCGGGGTTTTAAGATTTGAGCGCCCGCTAAATGGGCCGCGAAAAAACGGGGTGAGTTGATGAAGGTGTTCCTGAAATCCAGTCTCATCGTAGCTGTAGTGTGCGCCAGTGCCTGTGCAGGCTTAACCTTTGCGCAGCGGCCGGGCGCCAATGTTGTGTCCGCAAAGCCTGCTTCTGGCGCCTATGACATTTCGAAAGATGTTTCGTTGCAAGGCACAGTGTTGAACTTCACGGAAAATTCCCAAATAGCGCCGCTCGGCGCTCACGTATTGCTACAAACATCCGCCGGCAACGTTGATGTGCACTTAGGTGACGCGCGCTTTCTGCGTCTCGCCAAGCTCAACATTACGCAAGGCGCCAGCGTACGTTTCGTCGGGCAGATGAGTTCCGCCGGCAAGAATCCAGTTTTTCTCGCCCGCCTGGTCCAGGTTGGCGCGCAAGTAGTTGCGGTTCGATCGGATCACGGTCTACCACTCGGTGCGGCCGGCGTTCGCGCAAATAAAGCTCTTCTTGCAAATGCCCAAGCCGAGCAGAAAGGCGGTGCCCGATGAATCCGATGAACCGCCTGTGCCTGGCCCTCACTCTTTGCGCCGCCGTTTTTGCCGCAGCTTGCGGTGGCGGCGGCTCAACTCCGATGCCTCCTCCACCTGTCGGTAATTTTTCCAACTCCAGTCTCAGCGGCCAATATGCTTTCTCCATGAGCGGTACGGACGCCATAACCGGCAGCTTCTTCGCGCGCGTTGGCTCCTTTACCGCCGACGGCAACGGCAACATCACCGCGGGAATCGAAGACGTCAACACTGCTATCAACGGCCAGCAGACTCTCCCATTCACCGCCAGCGCTTATTCGGTGCAAGCCGACGGTCGCGGCACTCTCAATCTCATCAATGCCACCGGAACCATCACCTTCAGCATCACCATGCTTTCACCCACCAAAGGTTTAATTGTTGAAACGGATTTGAACGCCACCGCTAGCGGCACTTTCGTGATTCAAAATCCGAATTCGTTTAACACCGCGGGCATCAGCGGAAACTACGTTTTTGATTTCACCGGCCTGGATTTTGGGTCAGTCGCACTCGGCGCTCCCGACTCCATCGTCGGGCAATTCGTCTCCACAGGCAGCGGAACGTTCTCCAGTGGCCTGCTCGATGAAAATGACAATGGAGTCCGGTCTGGTGCTGCTACGTTTTCCAGCGGAAGTTATCAGATGGATGCGACCAACGGCCCGACTTTTGGACGCGGTACTGCAACGTTTATTGCAAACGGCGTTACCTTCAGCTACTTCTTCTACATCGTGAATGGCTCTCGCATCCGGTTTATCGAATCGAATTCAAACGCGCTCACCATCGGCGACGCTGTCACGCAGACCAGCGTTCCCGCCACCAACACCAACTTCAACGGCAATTTTGCCTACTTACTCAGCGGCGTCGGCTCGCGTAGCCAGTTGACGCGCATCGGACGTTTCACCGCCGATGGCAGTGGCGGACTCGGCAGCATTTTTGCCGACACCAACGACGGCGGCACGGCTGCCCAGGTGCCCAGCGGCTCGCTCTCCGCCACCACCTATGCGATTGACACCAATTTCCCAGGTACCGGGCGCGGCACACTCACCTTCACCGATTCGAAACTCGGCACTTTCAATTACGTCGTTTATCTAAGTTCGTCCAGCGGTGGCGTCATTCAGGACGTAAGCAAAAACACCGTCGCCGACGGCAACATTCAACTACAGACTGGCTCGCCTTTCAGCAATTCGAGTCTTGCCGGCAATTATGGATTCAATTTCAGCGGAATTGGCAACAACAGCACCAATGGCGTACTGGGCGAAGAAGACTACGTCGGGCAGATCGCACTGACTGGCGCCGCCTCGAACAACGTAAGCGGTGCCGTCGACTTCAGTGCCTTCAGTTCAAACCAGGGCGTATTCCTGAACGTTGTGGTTTCCGGCAACGGTTTGACCGTTGGCGGTGATGGCACCACCAGCACCGGCACGCGCAATACTCTCTCGCTGAAGCTGGCTGGAAATCCCTCGACCACGCTCACTTTCGCTGCTTATATCGTGAACTCGCAAACCATCTACGTTGCCGGTACCGACAGCGCCCGCGTAATCTCGGGCACCGTTACAGTGCAAGCCCCCTGATTGCCGTGATCGATAACCGGCGAATCTCCGAGGATTAACGTTCTTGCTGAGGCTTCGATTTCGCCGTAATTTCGTATACAGGCTTGTTGTCGGCGTATACTTGCCACTTCTTCACCAAACCGTTTTCCACGACAGCCAGCCAAGCAGCGAATGTCCGCCATTTGTTCTCCGGCGGAAGTTTGCCATTTGCCGCGATTGTGCCGCCTGCTGCGCCAAACACGGCTACGATATTTCCATTCCCCAATGTCTCTTCATGGGTAACCCAATAGTCCGGGCAAAATGAATAATAGCCTCGCCAACCCGCGCGCATCTTTTCGCGGCCTTGCATCGTGTTGCCCAGCGAGTCGATGAATACGTGATCCTCCGACATGAGCTCGGCCAGCTTGTCCGCGTCCCTTTTGTTAATGCGATCAAGAAAATCGAGGACGGTTTCGATTGCACTCATGTTTTACCCCTCATGAAATCCAGCTCGAGTGTTCGGAAGCGATGAGTATATATGCAGACAGCGTCCGGATGTCTGCGATCCGACAGACAGTACCCGTCTTCGTTGACTTGCCGCTTCGCAAAAACTAGAATACGCCCCCAGTGGCTGATTCATCCTCGCTCATCGGACAAACCATTTCGCATTACCGCATCGTCGAAAAACTCGGCGGCGGCGGAATGGGTGTGGTTTACAAAGCCGAGGATACCCGTCTTCGCCGCTTTGTCGCGCTAAAGTTTTTGCCGCAGGACGTCGCACGCGATCCGCAAGCATTGGCCCGTTTTCAACGCGAAGCCCAGGCCGCATCCGCCCTGAATCATCCCAACATCTGCACCATCTACGATATCGGCGAGCAAGATGGACAGGCATTCATTGCCATGGAGTTTCTTGAGGGCATCACCCTGAAGCATCGCGTCAGCGGAAGGCCGCTCGACACAGACGTTCTGCTCAGCCTGGCGATTGAAATAGCCGACGCTCTGGACGCCGCTCACAGCAAAGGCATTGTCCATCGCGACATCAAACCTGCAAATATTTTTGTGACTGAACGAATGCACGCCAAGATTCTGGATTTCGGACTCGCCAAACTTACCTATACGGAAAGTCGCGCCGCTGGTTCGCCCGCCGCCGAAGACGTCACCGAAAATGTAAGCGCGGAGCATCTCACCAGTCCGGGCTCCACGCTCGGCACCATTTCCTACATGTCGCCGGAGCAAGTGCGTGCCAAATCGCTCGATGCTCGCACCGATTTATTTTCCTTTGGCGTGGTCTTGTACGAAATGGCCACGGGCGCGCTACCGTTCCGCGGAGAAAGTTCCGGTGTCATCTTCAAAGCCATTCTGGATGGCACGCCAACGCCGGCCATGCGCTTCAATCATGATTTGCCGGCGAAGTTAGACGACGTGATCAATCGCGCGTTGGAAAAGGATCGCGACCTGCGCTATCAGCACGCTTCGGACATGCGTGCGGAATTGCAGCGCCTCAAACGCGACACCGATTCGAACCGTTCCGGCTCCGCTGCGATTGCCCATTCCGATTCGGGTATGGCCGCCGTCACCAGCAATCTTGATCCACCCGCCCATCAAAGCGGTGTACACGCATCCAGCTCCTCTGCAGTGCGCTCGCAAAGCGGCGTGGCACATTCCTCGAGCAGTTCGGTCGTTGTCGATGCTGCCAAGCAACACAAAACAATGTTCATCAGTGGCGCACTCGTCGCACTTCTGCTCATCGCTGGTGCCGCTTACGGCGCGTACTCGCTATTTGCCAATCGTACCGTGACCGTTCCTTTTCAAAGTTTTGCGGTTATGCAAGTCACAAACTCCGGCAGGGCCACATCGGCCGCGGTTTCTCCGGACGGAAAATATGTGGTAAGCGTGATCAACGAGAACGGAAAAGAAAGTCTGTGGCTCCGCAACGTAGCCACCAGCAGTAACACTCAGGTTCTCGAACCGGAACCTTTCAACATTCGCAGTTCCGTATTCTCTCCTGATGGCAATTATATTTTCTATCGCAAGGCGGTGGATGCCAGCCAGAACTCGTTCAGCGTCTACCGAATGCCGGTTCTCGGTGGCACACCTCAGTTGCTGGTGCGCGATGTTGACGCGGGGCCGGCAATTTCTCCTGACGGCAAGCGCATGGCCTACGTCCGCGCAAACGCTCCAGAGGTTGGCAAATATCGCCTGCTGTCTGCGAACTCGGACGGCAGCGACGAGCAGATTCTGCAAATCTCTCTGCTTCCTATCCCGGATAATCTGTCCTGGTCGCCCGACGGAGCGCGAATCGCCTTTATTTCGTATTCGCAAGGCGAAGCTCAGGGGCAGATCAGCCTGTTCGATCTTGCGGACAAGAAGGAGACGCCGCTCACGTCATCTCCAGACAAACTTTTCTCGGATTTGGCGTGGCGTTCGGACGGTCACGGACTGCTTGTGAACTATCGAGCTTCGGATGCCACCAACCTTCAACTTGGGTTCGTTTCTTATCCAGCCGGCCGCTTTCAATCGCTGACCAATGACACACGCGGGTATCAAACGCTAAGCCTTTCGGCTGATGGCAAATCGATGGTTTCAATTCAGCAGCAACGGTCTGATTCTGTTTTCCTCCAGCCAGTGATGAGTAAGGGTGCATCCGCAGCGGTTCCAGGCATCCCAAACCAAGCCGAAGTCCGCGGGGTGGGATGGGACGCTCGCGGCGATTTGCTGATCACCACCGCGAATTCGATCCTGCGATTTCCGGCTGACGGCAAGCCACAAACTACACTGGTGAGCATGCCTGCTGGGAGAATTTTCTGGTCTTCAATCTGTGCTCGCGGCGGACCTATCCTGTTCGGCGCGGTTGGCCGCGAAGGGAAGTCCACCGTCAACATCTGGCGGGTGAACGCTGATGGCACTCATTCAAAGCAGCTAACGAGTGGCAAGGATGATGAAATACCGGTCTGCTCTCCGGACGGAACTTCATTTTATTATGTGGATAACGCTGCCAGTCGAATTATGAAGATGTCCACGGAAGGCGGAACTCCGGAAGTCGTAAAGGCTAGTGCAGTGGCTAGTGGATTCATGATGGGCGCAGTGAATTTCTCGCCGGACGGCAAGTGGATACCGGAGGTTGAGTTGTCAAGTGACCCGGCCACGCAAGCGGTGACCCACAGAATTGTTCTGCTCGATCCCAACGCAAACTCCGAGAAGCCGGCGAAATATCTCGATGCCCGTATTGACATCTCTAATGCGATTGCCTTTGCTCCTGACGGAAAGGCCGTGGCTTATTCCGTGGTCGAAAACGGAGTCGGCAACATCTGGGCGCAGCCGCTGGATGGCTCAAAGGGCCACTGGCTGACGACCTTCACGTCTGATCGCATTAGGTCGTTTCAGTTCTCGCCCGACGGCAAAACACTCGGCGTTGTACGCAGCCACGTCGTCTCCGACGTAGTCCTCCTCCGCGACTCAGGCACCTCACCTCGCTAGTCCAATTTTTCGGCCGAATTCCGTCATCCCGCGCTTCCCATCCCTAGCCGGAAACCAAGCAAGGACTCTTCTTCAACAATTTTTTGGTCAGTGTTATCCGGCTTTTTTAAGGCCGTCATTCCGAGCGAAGCGAGGAATCTCTCTTCTCCACGGCGCGGGCGGCCTGCAGTAAACTCTCCACCTTCGTCACATCTTCCGGCACATCCACACTAACCGCGTCATGTTCCACTTCCACCACGCGAATCTTCCAGCCATTCTCCATCCAGCGCAGTTGTTCCAGTTGCTCGATCCTCTCCAGTTCACCTTGCGGCAGCGTCGGATATTCCAGCAGAGCATCGCGCTGAAACGCATACAATCCCAAATGTTTCAAATGCCGCGCATGAGTCTTCATCCCCGTGTCCCGCACCCACGGAATCGGCGCTCGCGAAAAATAAATCGCATTGTCCTCGAAATCCAAAACGGTCTTGACCACGTTCGGATCCATGATGTCGGCCGGCGCTCGAATCAGCACTGCCACCGTTGCGATGGCCGCCACCGGCTCTTCCAGCAGGGAATTGACCGCCGTATCTACGGCTACTGGATCTAGCAGCGGCTCGTCTCCCTGCACATTCACAAAGATCGCACCCTCCGTGTGCGCCGCCACTTCCGCGATCCGTTCGGTCCCGGTACGATGATCCGCCCGCGTCATCCGGGCTTCTCCGCCAAACCCTTCCACCGCCTTCACGATTCGCTCATCATCGGTTGCGACGATCAGCCGTCCCGCAGTCTTGGCCTGCTTGGCACGTTCATATACTCTTTGAATCATCGGCTGTCCCGCCAACGACACCAAAGGTTTCCCCGGCAACCTGGTTGACCCATACCTCGCAGGAATTACGATCACCACTTTGCTCGAATCCAATTTGGCACCCATTTTCCGCCTCGCACGCGGGTGCGGGCTCTACTTGGAGCCGGCAAGAATAAAGACCGGGCTCTACTTGGAGCCCGCCAAAAAGAGCATGCTAACACAGCCTAATCTCCGCCGCGTTCATCCGGCAAACCCATTATTTCCCGACAGACGTTCCTTTACGGCCCCCAAGTGACATTCTTTTGACTTGTGTTGCAAATCGCCAGTGATAGAATCCGCATAGTCCATTCCGCGCGGCCGTCCAGTAAGCCGGACAATAGGGGCTGTAATGCGCGAGGTTCCAGGTTTCCGTCGTCGTACCCTCCACTTAATACTTGTGGCCACATGCCTGTTTGCGCTGTCCATTTACGCGTTGCCTGCCGCCGCTCAATCTGGTTCCGGTAACGATCAACCACAGGTGCAAGCCCCCGAAAAGCCGTTTGACCCCAGTTCGGTCGAGCCGACTCCTCTGCACGCTCCGGCAAAAGAAGACGTTAAACACGATACGCCCGGACTTACCATCAAACCCGGCAAAATGCTGCATACCGATGTGGATGTGGCTCTCGTCAATGTCACCGTCACCGATCCTTATAACCGCCTAGTGACCGGACTTGAACCTGATAATTTCCGCGTGTTCGAAGACAACACCGAACAGGAAGTTCTCACCTTTTCTTCAGAAGATGTGCCCATTTCCATCGGCGTCATCTTCGATCTCAGCGGCAGCATGTCCAACAAAATCGCCAAAGCACGCGAAGCCGCCGTGCAATTCTTCAAGACTGCCAATCCCGCCGACGAATTCTTCATGGTCAGCTTCAACGAACGCGCTGAACTCACCAGCACATTCACCAACAGTGTCGAAGATCTTCAGAACCGCATGATGGCTACCAGCGCAAGAGGCCGCACTGCGCTTCTCGATGCAATTTATCTTGGTCTCAGCGAGATGAGGGGTGCACACAACGCCAAACGTGCCTTGCTCATCCTATCCGACGGAGGAGATAATCATAGTAGGTACAACGAAAGCGATATCAAGCGGCTGGTGCGCGAAGCTGACACCCAGCTCTATGCCATTGGGATTTTTGACCCGCTTGGAAATCGCGCGCGTACCCCGGAAGAGCTCAACGGGCCTTCGCTGCTTACCGATGTAACCGACATGACTGGTGGGCGCGTTTTCTCAGTCGAAAAGCTCGAAGATCTCCCGGACATCGCCACTAAAATTGGCATGGAGCTGCGTAACCAATATGTACTGGGATACCATCCAAGTAACAAAGCGCATGACGCCCGCTGGCGCAAAATCAAAATCAAACTGCGCGCCCCCAAAGGCCTCCCGCCCCTCAGCGTCTATAACAAGACCGGCTACTACGCCCCTAGCCACTAGCGTCGCAAATTCGCAGGACCGTCATTCCGAGCGAAGCAGGCCGATTTTTCTCTTCATTCGCGAAGCGCGTTCTTTGCGTGCCGCACACTTTGTCGGCGCGAATGTCGGCCTGCGCAGTCGAGGAATCTCTCTTCGATCGCTAATTTTGCTCGCCATCTTTGCGACCTCGGCGCTTTTGCTATTCTCGGCACCCTCCCTGTTCGCCCAGGACAACCCGCTAGCCCTACCCCAATCCGCTCCTCCTCCTCCCAATCAAAACATCGACCAGCAAGGCGGCACCATCAAAGTTAACGTCAGCCTCGTCGTCCTTCACACCACCGTCCTCGATGATCGCGGCAAATTCGTTGATGGCCTCAAGGAAGACAATTTTCGCGTCTTCGAGGACAAAGCCGAACAAAAACTTTCTCTCTTCAAGCGCGAAGATGTTCCTGTCAGCATGGGCCTGGTGATCGACAATAGCGGCTCTATGCGCGACAAGCGTCCCCGCGTCAATGAAGCCGCCCTGACTCTCGTCCAGGCTTCCAATCCGCACGACGAATCCTTCGTCGTCAATTTCAATGACGACTACTACCTGGATCTCGATAAGGATTTCACCAGCAGCATCCCTGAGCTCAAGGAAGCTCTCGAACGCATTGACGCGCGCGGCAGCACTGCGCTCTATGACGCCATCATCGGCTCGCTCGATCATCTAAAAAAAGGCCACAAGGACAAAAAAGTTCTGCTCGTGGTCACCGACGGCGAAGACAATGTCAGCCGTAACTCTCTTGAAAAAGCCGTGCGCGAAATTCAGAAGTCCAACGTCGTCATCTATTCCATCGGTCTTTTCAGCGATGAAGATAAAAAGAATCGCAAGAAAGCCATGCGCGCTCTGAAAGATATTTCCGCGGCCTCCGGCGGCGTCGCATTCTTTCCGGAAAATGTCGACGACGTTCACAACATCTGCGACCAGGTCGCTCGCGACATCCGCAACCAGTACACCCTCGGCTACTACCCGACCAACACCCAAAAAGACGGCACTTTCCGTACCGTTCAAGTGGACATCATTCCCCCGCGCGGCAAAGGCAAACTCATCGCCCGCACCCGCAACGGTTACTTCGCCCCCGGCCAGACCGCCGCATCCAATGCGCAACCCCAAGCTTCCGCCTCCGGCCAATAATCATTTCATTCTTGCTGTCTGTAGTGCCGGGCTTTAGCCCGGCCTCTTATGTTTTAGTTTTTTGTAGCCGCGGGTTTATCCCGCGGTCTTTCCTTTTCCCCAATCCACGACCGTTGAATTTTTATTTCATCAATTAGAAAATAGACCTGCGCAGCCCACTGCAAAGAAAGGAAAACAGTCCTTATGCAACCCCGCATCCCTTACAACAAATATTCCCCCCACGCGCTGCAAGCCATGTTCGCGCTGGAAAGACATCTCAAGAACTGCGGCCTCGAAGAAAAACTCCTGCATCTCATTAAACTCCGCGCCTCCCAAATCAACGGCTGCGCCTACTGCATCGATATGCATTCGAAAGACGCGCGAGCCGGCGGCGATACTGAGATGCGCCTCTACGCGCTAAATGCCTGGCGCGAAACCCCGTTCTTCACTCCACGCGAACGCGCCGCCCTCGCCTGGACCGAATCCCTCACACTCATTTCCAAAAACCACGCGCCAGACGAAATCTACGACGCCACCCTGAAAGAGTTCAGCGAACAAGAACTAGTCGACCTCACCTACGCCATCGCCACCATCAACGCCTGGAACTGCCTGGCCATTGCCATGCGTGCCGTCCCGGGCGAATACCAACCAGCCGAACGCAAAGCCGCTGCCTCGTGAGCCTTTTCTCGTAGGGGCGCAGCATGTTTACCCCGGACCGCTCGGGGCTGCGCCCCAGCTTGCTCGTGCGATTCAATTGTCCTGTCTTTTCCTGACCGTCTTCAGGTCGGTCCTTTGTCCTCGCCTCGGTCTGTCAAAATTTGTCCCACCGCTCTTCGTACGCTTAGGTACCAATCGACTCCATAACTCCCCGCGAGATTTTTGTGCTATATTCCCGCCATGCTCACGCCACCCAACCTCGTGCGCAAGGATGTTTTATCCTCGATGCTCGCATTCGCGCTCTGCGCGTGCGCGTCCATCGCAGCCAACACCAAACAAAAAGAGCCCGCCCCACATTTCAACGCCAAGGCCACCAGCGGCGAAGTTTTCTCCAACGCTTCGATTAAAGGCAAAGTCGTTCTCCTCGAGTTCTGGACCACCTGGTGCGGCTTTTGCAAAGCAGAAGCGCCGTTCGTCGAAAAAATCAGCCACCAGTACACCGACAAAGATCTGATCGTACTGGCTGTCAACGTCGGCGAATCCAAGAAGACTGTCAAGAAATATTTGGAGCAATATCCCCGCACCTGCCGCATTGTCCTCACCGAAGACACCAATCTCGCCGCGATGTATGCCGCAACCGCCTATCCGATTTATGTGGTGATCGACCGCGAAGGAAATATCGTGGGCACCCAGCGCGGCGCCGCCGGTGAAGACGCGTTACGCTCGCTACTTTTTAAAGCAGGCCTCGGCACCGACCCCGATGCCGATTCCAATTGATTCTAGCGTCAACCAGCAACGACGATTTTTGCGTTTGTAGCTACGAAGCTCATCCCGAAGTTCAGCTTCTTTACGGCCGGACCTTTGCTGTTTCCTCTAGCTCCGCCAATTGTTTCAGCCACCGCTCCAGCTTCCCGCGATCTTCCGGCTCCATCGAAACGATCGCTACTCCCATGCCTTCTCCTGCAATCACATCGCGCACGTTCGCCCGCGTCCGCAAATATCCGCGCGGCGTCACAATCAGCATCTGAATTGTACTTCCAGCTTTCGGCGGGTTCTTCGTGCGGATGAATAGTCCGCCCAGCGCAATGGTCTTCACTCGCGAAACTTCTTGCCGTTCTGCAGTCTTCCACGCCACCACCGCCGACTTCGGCGCTTTCATTCTCGGATATCTTCGTGTCGTTGGACTGACCGTCATGCCTTACCTTCCGCTGCCGTTCAACCGCTCGTATCCGCCGTCTCATCTTGCGCCGCCAATTGTTTCAACCACTGATCCACCCGCCCGCGGTCTTCCTGCTCCATTGAAACAATCGCCACTCCCATGCCTTCTCCGGCTTTGACATTGCGTACTACGGCTCGCACCCGCACCTGCCCCTGCGGAGCGTTAAACACCAATTGCAGCATCGTTCCCACATGCAAAGGGTTTTTCGTTCGGATAAAAAGCCCGCCCAGCGCCAGGTTCTCCACCGGCGAAACAAATTTCTGGCTGCCGTTTTTCCACGCCACCAGCGCATTCTTGGGCACTTTTGCGCGCGGATACCGGCGCTTGTTCTGCGTCTCCGTCATGGACAACCCCTCCACTACGATATCCCCATCGCGGTCACAACAATTCCACGAGTACCTACTCGCCACCGGCCCTTGGGACAGGCCCGCAATTTTGTCCCTGACGTAGTGCCGGGCTTCAGTCCGCTTTTGGAGTGCGGCAGCCCAGCTGCCGCTTTTTCTAGACACGCGCACCATAGCCGCTCGCCGCAGGTCCGAAGTGTATGATTGTTGTTGTGGGACCACTGGAACTCTTCGCAACGTTGGCCGCTGGCCTCTTCAGCGGTGCGTCGATGTACATCAATTTGGTCGAGCATCCGGCTCGCATTCAATGCGGTACAGCCCTCGCCCTCACGCAATTCGCTCCCAGCTACAAAAGAGCCACGCTCATGCAGGCAACTCTTGCCACCACAGGATTTCTCGCGGCCTTGGCCGCGTACGTACTCGGCGCAGGTACTCCGTGGCTGATCGGCGGCATTCTGGTGGGACTGGTGATTCCGGTCACCCTAATTGTCATTTTGCCCACTAATCGCAGGCTTCTGAGCCCGGCCCTCGCCAAAGATTCTCCCGAAGCAGCGCGATTGCTCGATCGCTGGGGAAAACTACACGCGGTTCGTAGCGTCTTGAGCTTCATTTCTTTTTTGGTTTTTCTCTGTGCGCTCTCCCAAAAATCCCGCTAGCTGCCGGCTTGCCTTCCGCATTTCGTTAGTCTGCATTTATCATCTGTTGCATCGTGCATCATGTAGCGGCCACCTTCAGGTGGCCCGTTTCCACGTGTACGTAATCTTCGGTGGCACAGGCTTCAGTCTGTTCGTCGAAAGCAGCGGAGGCGCGATACACGTTAGCCCAGCGCGTCAGCGCTGGGTGTTTTCGCACGAGCGCCGTAGGCGCGGCACTCCGTCGCTCACGGCACCATTACAATCCTGCGCCCCGCCGTCCCCGCTCGTTTCCACGCACTCTCAACATCCGCCATTGCCGCCCGCTCCGTCTCGATCCGCAACTCTCCCATCGCCCCACGCTGCAAAACTTCCTTCATCGCATCAAACAAAACTTCCCGTGGAGGCATTCCCGCCGTCCCCAGAATCGTTACCGCCGTACTCCTCAACACCGCCGCCGGCAACTTAATCGTAGCCCCTGCGCTTTCCCCCACCTGCACCAGCCGCGTCTCTTTTCCCGCTACCGTAAACTCGCCTTTCGTCAGCGCCGCCAGCAGCGCCTCGGTTGGCTCGCCCCACAGGTAATCCAGAATCACATCGAATCCCGGTCCCATCTCGCTCAAATAGGCTTCCTTCAACGCCTCTGCCGCTTGGTCCAGCTGAATCGTGGCGTCGGTACCCAGTTCTCCCAACCTGGCAAGTACCCGCTCATTCCTCCCGACGCCTACCACTCGCGCCGCACCCAGCAATTTCGCGATCTGCGCCGCAAGCTGCCCAGTAACTCCGGTTGCTCCCAGGACCAGTACCGTCTCGCCGCGCGCAAGCTTCGCCCGATGCGTCAGCGATAACCAAGCCGAAACCGCCGGATTCGGCAACGCCGCCGCAGTGTCATCATCAATTCCAGGCGGCAGAGGAAAACAAAACGCCCTCGGCACGACTGTAATCTCAGCCATCGCTCCAAACGGCTTCCGGCAGCCTCCAAAGAACACCCGCGTGCCATCCTCAAGCGCTCCTACTCCGTCGGTCCCGCAAATCAGCGGCAAGTCCGCTTCTCGCGGACTGGCAAAGTGCGTCCCAGCAGCCAGCTGCTTGTCCACCGGCTTCAGCGAAGCCGCCAGCACCCGCACCAGCGCCTCGCCCTCGCCCGCCACCGGCTCTTCAAACTCCTCCCACTTCGGTGCCTTGCCGACCTCCTCCAATACCGCAGCTTTCACCGTGCTAGCTCCCGTTCTTCCGGATCTCGATTCCGCCGTTGGTGGTCGCCAGTCGCAGATCGCGTCCGCCGCCGCCGACTGTGCCGGAAAGGTCCTTCGAGCCGAAACTACCCATCACGGTGACCGGGAAATCCGTGTGGATTCCGCCATTCGTTGTGGCCGCGCGCACCTTGAATTCAGCCGAAGCCGGCAACGAAGCGTGTACGCTTCCGTTGGTCGTCAGCAGTTCAATTTCGCCGCTCCATTTCGCGCTTCCCATCGCGACCGTCACTCCGCCATTCGTCGTGCGCCCGGAAACCCATTCGCTGGTGGACACATCCACGTTGCCATTGGTGGTTGCCGCATCCACGATGCTGTTCAGGTCGCGGCCGCGAATCCCTCCGTTGGTAGTCATTGCCTTCAAAACTACGCCGCGCGGTACTTTCACATTGAAGTTGAGCTTAGTGTGATTGTGGTCGTGCCAACTCCAGCCGTGGTGATCGGACTCCGCTCCGCCGCGATGGCAGCGCCCCGGCTGCGCATCTTTTTCGTACACCGCGCAAATCGTGACGCCATCGGCATATTCGACCACTTCCACGAAAACTTCGTTCGCGTCGCCGTGGCTCTCCTTGATTCCCTCCACCTGTGCCGCCTCTCCCGTCGCGCCGGTAGCGTCAATCCCGCCGTTTCGCCCGATAATCTCCAGCGTCTGCCCAGGTTTCAAGTTCCCCTGCCAGTGAAAATCGTTCTCCTTGTAGACGGTTCGTTTTTCCTGCGCCAGTGCCGCCGTTCCACCAGCCAGCAGCAGGGCGCTGAGAGCAACCGCCGCCGCAATGCTCCCCGAAGATGTTGTGAAAACTCGCTTCCTAAAGTTGCTCATGATGCATCTCCTCCTTCATCGGTACGGGTGCGGACTACTTGGAGCCCGCTTAGAAAACCGACATCTGCAAAAGCAAACCGATTCTTTCACCGTCGATTGACCGTCATTGTATATCCCAATTCCACGCTGGGCATCGAGCTACATCTTCCTAAGACACACCCGCGCGCTTGCACATGATACGAACGCCGCTAGCCATTCGTTCCCCAAAATCACAACCAAATCCAACCTCTGTCGACCGCCGTTGTATCGGACACCACCTATTCACCCCTGCCACACCACCAGGACGTGCGGGTCCGCATCCGGCGGTTCAGAGGGTTACGCATTGCCAGCGAACAAGCGAGGGAGGCCGAGCGAATCGAAGTAAGCGATGGGAAGTTCAGGTGGCCATCTTCGCTCTTCGTTTTTAGCAGTGAGCGGCCCCGATCCGGTCGAGGCCTCTTTTGGAGTGCGGCAGCCCAGTTGCCGCTTTTTCCTTCGTAGTGGCCGGTCTCCAGACTGGTTCCGTTTCGTGTCTATAGTTCGTTTTCGATCCTAGCGTTGCAGTCACAAACCACGTCCGTTCGATTGCGCCATCAGGCATTTGGTGTCACAGTTGCTTTCGGAGACTGCAATCCATGCGCAAGAAACACAAGAAAAAACTGTCTCTCAGAGCGGCGGAAAAAAACTCACGACCACAGCTGAAAATCATCTCTCCACCATGCCCGAAGAAGAACAAAATTCTCGCGTTGCATCTTTCGCCCGCGTTAACTTCGTCCACGCCAGCAAAACCCGCCCTAAAATCGGGAAATGAATTCTGCGACTAGGCGAATTCTGAAAATTACGGCTCAGATACTCATTGCATTGCCTCTGCTATCCGCGTTGGCTGGACTGCTCCTCGGCCCCACTGTTCTTCACCCCTTTCGCCGTCGTCTGACCGTCCCTCAAATGGCCCAAGCCGAACAGGTTCTTGCGGACCTGCACGCGACCCGCGAAGACTTCGTCGTCCGCGCCTACGATGGCATCCTTCTCGATGGTTGGAAGATCAGGCCTGCCCATCCAAACGGCGATTGGGTCCTTCTCTTGCACGGTAGATCGCACAATCGCTCGGCCATGCTTCCATATGCCGAATTCCTCTTGGCTGCCGGGTACAGTGTGGCGATGATGGACGCTCGGGCACATGGAAATAGCGGTGGTTCCATGTCCACGTACGGCGAACACGAGATTTTTGATGTCCAGCTCATCGCAAAGTCTCTCGAGTCGACCGAAAAAGTAGGTCACTTATTTGCGCTTGGAGAGTCTATGGGCGCAGCTGTCTCGCTGCAGTCCGCCCCGCTCGTGCGCAGAATAGACGGCGTTGTCGCCGAAGGACCGTTTAGCAATTTGCGCGAAGTGACTTTCGACTATGCCGGTCTGCAGCAGAGCGCTTTTCTCGGAAAAACTCTCTTCCGTCCCGCCGCTCTCGTTGCCGTATGGATCGCGCAAACACAGGGGAGCTTCAGATTCGAGGATGTCTCTCCGGAAAAGGCGGTCGCCGCTCGCTCATTTCCAATACTTCTCATCTGTGGCGCGAGCGACCGCAAAATCCCGTGCAGACACTGCGAAGCCATCTTCAATTCAGCAATCGGCCCGAAAGAATTGTGGCATGTACCAGGCACAGGGCACGAGCAAGCCATTAAAACTGCGCCGGCCGAATTTCAACGCCGCGTTCTCGGTTTTTTCCGTTCGATAACTGATTATTTACCCGGCCCTGTACAAAATCGCCGACCAACCTGACCCTCAGTCTTCGCGCCGATTTCCGTGCGGTGTTCGGCCGGCCACACTTCCTGCTCGTGTAGAAGAGAAACAGCGCGTTCCACGAACTCATCAACGCTCTGGTATGGCCGCGCTGGATATCCTCTTCAATCAGCTTTTCCAGCTCTGGGCGAAGGCGAATGTTCTTGGGGCCAGTTTACTCCATCTGGAGAAACGAGCAACGGTCATTGATCAATTGTCGCCGCTCGATTCCTGTTTTTCAGCTCGGCCAAAAAACTCGCGCCATGCAAAATCTTTCCGCCAAAATTCTCCGCGATCGTTTGTCCCATATCGGCCAGCGTATTGCGAACGCCGAAATTCACTCCCGCTCCTCCACCAGGAGAATACGCAAGGATCGGCACATACTCCCGCGAATGGTCGGTTGTTTCCCAGCGCGGATCGGGATCGCATCCGTGGTCCGCGGTGATCATCAGCAAATCGTCGCGCGTAAGCAGACGCAGAAAATCGCCCAGCAGCGCGTCGAATTCTTCCAGCGATTTCGCGAATCCTTCCACATCTTTGCGATGACCGTACAACATGTCGAAATCAACGAGGTTGCAAAAAATAAGTCCGTCTTCCGGGCCTTGGTGGATGGCGGCGGTGAGCTTTTCCATGCCGTCGACGTTAGAAGTGGTCGTGACGTATTTCTCCACACCGCGACCGTTGTAAGTATCGTGAATTTTGCCGATGCCGAATACTGGGACATTTTTTTCGGCGAGGACATCGAGGAGCATTGGCTTGGGCGGATCGACGGCGTAATCATGGCGGCGCGCGGTACGCGAAAAGTGTCCCGGCGTGCCGGTGAAGGGGCGGGCGATGACGCGGCCGACGCGGTGCGGCCCATCGAGGAGTTCGCGCGCAATTTCGCACATTTTGTAGAGCTCGGCTATGTGGATGATGCCTTCATGCGCGGCGATCTGAAACACGCTGTCGCCCGACGTATATACAATCGGCTTGCCCGTGCGCACATGCTCTTCGCCCAGTTCTTTCAATATCTCTGTGCCCGACGCTGGCTTATTTCCAATCGTTTTTCTGCCGATGCGTTTTTCAAATTCTTCCATCACTTCCGGAGGGAATCCTTGCTTGTACAAGGGAAACGCTTGCGCCAGCCAGATTCCTGCCATCTCCCAATGTCCCGTCGTCGTATCTTTTCCCGGCGAATGGGTAGCTCCTTTTCCGTAAGCTCCCAATGGGGTTGCGGTAGGTGCAAGATCCTGCAGCGGCGCAATATTCGCCAGTCCCAGTTCCACCAGATTCGGCAACTTCAGCGGCCGCGACTCCGCGATATGTCCCAGCGTATTTCGCCCGACGTCTCCATACTCCGCGGCGTCCGGCAACTCACCGATGCCAACACTGTCCAGAACAATCCAGATCACTCGCTTGAACTCAGTCCCAGACTTAGCCATCTTTGCGCTCCAAATCCTTCGCCGACGTACTTCTTCGCGACTCTAGCACAGCTTGCAGGCAATCGCGGTTTGCGCGCTTTCGCTACTAATGCTGTGCTAAATTCCCACTACTTGAACTATTTTCGTTTCCTATGCGTAATACAAGACGTGGAGGCTCGCAATGCCCCTGAATGACCGGCAGCCCAAAACGTCCCTGGTCATACCAATCCTGCTGATCACGATTGGCGCGCTATTCTTATTCAAAACGTGGTACCCGGGCTTCGATCCATTTCAATTTATCAAAGAGCATTGGAAATATTGGCCGCTGATCCTGATTCTGGTTGGCCTCGGCAAAATTTGGGATTCCTCGCGCAATCGTTCCGCGGCACCAGGCGAACGAAACACCGGCATTGCGCTCGGTTCCACGCTTGGCGTAGTCGCGTTTGTTTTTGTGCTGGTCATTCTCCTCGGCCACTATCAGAAAACTCGCGGCCACGAAGTACATGGCGAATCGTTTGCGAATCACACTCAGCAGACCATCGACCTGCAGGGCGCGAAGTCAGTTTCCGCGGCTCTGCATATGGGCGCGGGACAACTCAACGTCAGTGGCGGCTCGGGTCATTTGTTGAACGCGGCATTTCATTTCGATCGCAAGTGGGACAATCCCACCGTCGATTACCATGTGTCCGACGGCAAAGGAAATCTGGACGTGAATCAGGACAGCGACCACGTTAACTTTGGCCCTTCCGACAACACCTGGGATTTGAATTTCACAGATGAGGTTCCGCTCGATCTGCGCGTGGACATGGGCGCGGGGCAAGGCAATCTGAAGCTTCGTGGTATGGACGTCAGCGAAGTTGAACTTCACATGGGAGCGGGGCAAGTGGTTATGGATTTGACTGGACCTCGCAAGTCCGACCTGAACGTTTCCGTAAAAGGCGGCGTTGGACAAGTCACTATCCGGCTGCCTAAAGACGTGGGCGTGACGGCGCACGCGGCCGGAGGAATTGGCACAGTCCGCGCTGCAGGTCTGCACAAAAATGACGGGGAGTACACCAACGACGTTTACGGAAAAACAGCGCACAAAATTACTGTGGATGTGCAAGGCGGCATCGGCGAAATCGAGCTAGTGCAAGAGCCGTAGAGTGCCTCGCGTTTGTTCCGTTGCTATGTTCGCTGTACGCCAAAAATCTTCCCGATTTGCCGGGAATTTCTGCCCGCAGTATAATTTGAAGTTTAGACAGTGCTCTTTGGAGGCGCTGTCTGGGCTCCCTCTTGGCAAAACACGAAACTCTTCCCGAGGCCATCGCCGGCCAGTTGGATCAGGAAACGCTGCGAATCCGCGGCGCCCGCGTGCACAACTTGAAAAACATTTCCGTGGATATTCCGCACAACGCCATCACCGTGGTGAGCGGCGTCAGCGGCAGCGGAAAATCCTCGCTCGCGTTTGACACGGTTTACGCGGAAGGACAGCGCCGCTACGTGGAATCGCTTTCGGCGTATGCGCGGCAGTTTTTGGAGCGCATGGAAAAACCGGATGTCGACGAAATTTCCGGCATTGCGCCCGCAGTCGCGATTCGCCAGAAAAATTCCACACGCAACCCGCGCTCCACGGTAGCCACGTCCACGGAAATTTACGATTATTTGCGATTGTTTTTTGCGCGTTGCGGGCAAACTTTCTGTATCCAGTGTGGCGTCGAAGTTTGCAAGGACACCCCGGACGCGATCGCGGCAAAAGTTTTGTCTACGGGAAGCGGACGACGATTTTATGTTTTGTACCAACTAAAAATTGCTGCGCCGCAACCAGCAGCGAAACCGCGTAAAACAGAAAAGAAAAAGGTAGCAGAGCCTGCGCCGGATCAGCTGCGAATAGCGTTGCTGGATTTACAGAAGCGCGGATTCAACCGGTTGTATCAGGATGGTGTCGTACACGAATTTATTTCTCCGGAATCGCTGCTCGACGTGGATTTCAAAAAACCGGTTTACGTTCTGGTGGACCGTTTGGCGGTAAGCGAGGAAGCGAAATCGCGGCTGACCGATTCGGTGGAAATTTGTTACCGCGAAGGGCACGGCGAGGCGATTGTGCAATTCATTGCGGAGTCGACCGGCGGCGTGGCCGAGTGCCTGAATTTCAATGAACGGTTCGAATGCAAGAATGACGGCACGATTTATCAGGAGCCGGAGCCACGGCTGTTTTCCTTCAACAATCCGTATGGCGCGTGCCCGCGTTGCCAGGGATTCGGCAACACGATTGATTTCGATTTAAACCTGGTGGTGCCTGATCCGAGCAAATCGCTGGACGATGGCGCGATCGAGCCGTGGACCAAACCACGCTTCCGCCAACTGCTGAACGAAGCCAAAGTGTGGGCGAAATCGCAAGGAATTCCAGCCAATGTTCCGTGGCGCTACCTGAAAGAAGAACAGCGGCAGCGAATTCTGGAAGGCGACCCGGAAAACGATTACGGCGGAGTAAAAGGCTTTTTCGCCTGGCTGGAGCGCAAGAAATATAAGTTGCACGTGCGGGTTTTTCTAAGCCGCTACCGCGGTTATGCGATGTGCCCGGAGTGCGGAGGAACGCGATTGCGGCCGGAAGCGAGGGCGGTGCGTGTCGCCGGCAAAACCATTACTGACATTTGCAAATTCACGGTGAAAGAAGCGCGGGTATTTTTCCGGGAACGCGGCTGCAATTTTTGGACGAGGTTGGCTTGGATTATTTGTCGCTGGATAGATTGACCTCGACTCTGTCCGGCGGAGAATCGCAGCGGATACAACTGGCGACCTCGCTTGGTTCGCACCTGGTCGGAGCGCTTTATGTGCTGGATGAGCCGTCGATTGGTCTGCATCCCCGGGATACCAAACGTTTGATCGATATTTTGAAATCGTTGCGCGATCTGGGAAATACGGTGTTGGTGGTGGAGCACGACCCGGACACAATCGCCGCGGCGGATCGCGTGATTGACCTGGGGCCGGGGGCGGGCGAACTTGGCGGCAAATTGCTGTTTGCCGGAACCTATGACGAGATTCTGAAAGATCCGAAATCGATTACCGGACGTTATCTGAGCGGCGAGATGCGAATTCCAGTGCCGAACTCGCGACACAAGACGAGCGGAAAATTTCTGCGGATTTATGGCGCGACGCTGCACAACCTGAAGAATGTGGACGCCATGATTCCGTTGGGAATGTTTACGGTGGTCGCTGGCGTAAGCGGGTCAGGAAAATCCACGCTGGTGCATGACGTTTTGTATAAGGCGTTGCTGGCAAAAAAGAATGGCGGAGCGGAAAAAGAATTTTGCGAACGGCTGGATGGCGACGAGCGGGTGACTGAAGTGGTGATTGTGGACCAGTCGCCTATTGGGCGAACGCCGCGTTCGAATCCGGCAACGTATTTGAAAGCATTCGATGCTATCCGCGAAGTTTTTGCGGATACGCCGGATGCCAAGCGGCGCGGCTACACGGCGGGACATTTTTCTTTCAACGTGCCGGGCGGCCGATGCGAGACGTGCCACGGCGACGGAACGGTTACGGTGGAAATGCAGTTTCTTGCCGACGTGGAATTGATTTGCGAGGAGTGCCGGGGAACGCGGTTCAAGAGCAGCGTGCTGGAAGTGCAGTATCGCGGGAAGAACGTGCACGAAGTTCTGGGCATGACGGTGCGGGAGGCGCTGGCATTCTTCGTGAACGTGCCGAGAGTGACGACCAAGTTGCGCATCATGAATGAGATCGGCCTGGGATATTTACGGCTGGGGCAATCGGGGACGACGCTTTCCGGTGGCGAGGCGCAGCGATTGAAACTGGCGGCGCACCTGTCTCGTACCGAGAATCAGGGGATTCTGTATATTCTGGATGAGCCAACGACCGGGCTACATTTTGATGACATCGCGAAGCTGCTGGCGGCGTTTCGCAAACTGCTGGAATCCGGGGCTTCTTTGCTGGTGATTGAGCACAATCTTGACGTGATTAAGTCGGCGGATTGGCTGATTGATATGGGGCCCGAAGGTGGCGACCAGGGCGGAAAAATTATTGCGACGGGGACGCCTGAGCAGGTTGCCAGGAATGCGCAATCGCATACCGGGAAATTTCTGGCGAGGGTGTTGCAGGCTAACGGGCAGGCAAAGCGAAACGGAAACGGCGCATCGAACGGGACGGAGGCTGCTCGCACCACCCGGCCGCTACCGACGGCCCAATAGGAGCGGGAGAGAGTGAACATCTTTGAGTTACTTTCCTTGGTTCTCGCCGTGGCTCTCAGTTTTTTCGTCTGGAAGCTCATCTTGCGCTATCTTGGCTGGTGGGCAGCGGTTCCTGCGGCTCTTGTAGGTTTCGGTCTGGTTGCATGCTTTCTGTTCTTATTGCGAAAACTTCCGTCTAAACGAATGGACGGAAGGTGAAACCGATGCGTTGGCCTGCGTTTATAGTGACGGCGTTGTGGTTCGTTGCGCTAGCGCCAGTGGCATCCGGACCGTGCGCCACTCAAATTCCTTCTACCAGCAAAGGCACGAAGCAGCGAGTCGCCAACCCGCTGAATGATTTGCTGGACGAGGCGCGGCGCGACATTGACAGGCAAGATTTCGAGGCCGCGATCGCGCCGCTCCAGAAGTTTCTGGCCGAAAAAGATGATTTTGCGTACGCGCATTTTCAGCTGGGATACGCATATACCGGGCTGCAGAAAAGCAAAGAGGCGCGGGACGAATACGAACGAGCGATGCAGCTCGATCCGAAAATGCCGGAGGCGGCGCTGAATCTGGGAATCCTTTTGTTAAATGAAGAGCCGGCCGCTGCGGTTGTGCCATTGCAGCGCGCGGTGGAGTTGTTGCCTACGCAAAGCCGTCCGCGAACGCTGCTGGGGCTGGCGTATGAAAAATCCAGCGATCAGAAAAACGCGGCCATCGCGTACGAAGGCGCGCTGGCGTTGGATCCAAAAGATACCGAGACCAGCTTGCATCTAGCGCAGCTTTACCTTCGCCAGAACCGCGCTGCGGAAGCTGAAGCGAAATTTCGCGCGGTGTTGTCCGGCCAACCGGCATCGCAACCAGCGCTGGTTGGCTTGGCGCAAAGCCTGGAAATCGAGAAGAACCCGGAAGCCGCGGACGCTTACCGCAGTTACTTAAAAGCGCAACCGGGCGATGCAGCGGCACGCGAACACTTTATTCATCTGCTGATCGCGAACGAAAAGTACGACGACGCTTTGGCAGAGATGGAGAGGGCAGAAAAAGGCGGAGCGCCTTCAGTGGAATCGTTGAAACTTCGCGCGGATATTTTGATTGGGGAAAAGAAATGGGATGCGGCAATTGCGGCCCTGAAACAGGCGGTGGCGCTGGCGCCGAATGACGCGCAACTGCGCGGCGGGCTGGGGCGAACGTACATGCAACAACGCGATTTTGCCAATGCCGAGAAAGAATTGAAAAGCGCGATCCAGCTGGATGCGAAGAATCTGGCGTATTGGAAGGATCTGGCGTCTACGACATATCTGGCCGACGACTACCCCACGACGCTGGCAATTTTGGACCGCGTGGCCAAGAGCGAGCCGCCGACTGCGGGGGAATTGTTTGTACGCGCACTCTGCTACGATAAACTGCAGCAAACCAAGGCGGCGTTGGACGCTTACGAGAAATTCTTGCAAGCGGACCAGAATCGGAATTCGGACCAGGTATGGCAGGCTCAGCAGCGGATCCGCGTTTTGAAAAAGAGGTTGGAAAAGAAAAGATAACTCCCCGATCGGGAGCTGTCTGCGTGGCAACACTGCTGATAGCAGTGTTGCTGTGCGCGGGGGCGGGGTTTGCCGCGGACGATCTGGACGTTCTGCAGCGGCGATTTGATGCGGAACAGGATGGAGTGCGGAAGGCGAAAATACTGCAAAGGCTGGGCGATCTGCAGTTCGCCAAAGAACGAGATGCAGCTAGGGCGAATGATTATTCGGCGGTCGGCTTGGTGATGGAAAAATACCGGGACAACGTAAGGGCCGCGGTGGATGCGTTGAAAAAGCAGCATCCTGACGCCGAAAAGCACTCCTCGGGATACAGACAACTGGAAATTCATGTGGCCGTTGGAATACGGGAGGTTCGAGACGTGATTCTGGCAATGCCAGAACCACTTCGGCCGCCGATGCAATTGGTGGAGAACGACTTGAAAGACATGGATAAAGAATTGTTGAGACTTTTGTTTCCACGCAGGCCAGGCGAACGACCGGCCGCACCGCCTGGCGCATCGACGCCAAAGAGCGATAAGCCGCCGGAGGCAACGGAGAAGCAGCCATGGCCTTAGGGGGCAGAATGTTGTTGGTGGTTAGTTTTGCTGGCGCGCTGGGAGCAAGCGTGCTGGCACAGGTTCCGGAAAAGGATTACCTCACCAATATTGAGGCGGACAAGATTCGCGATGCGGAAACTCCAAACGAGCGGATCAAGTTATTTATAATGTTTGCCGACGACCGCATAAAAAAGTTTCAGTACGAGCTGGAACATCCCTCGCAGAATAATCACGAACAACAGCTGAATTATCTGATGAATTCGTACATCGGTTGCGTGGACGATGCGGCAGACCTGGTGCAGTTGGGTATCGAAAAACAGCAGAATGTGCGCGCTGGGGTGGACCTGATGGCTGAAAAGGCCAAGGAGTATCTGGAAATCTTAAACAAGATTAAGGCCGACGCGAAAGAGATTGACGTGTATAAGGAAAATCTTGATGACGCGATTGAAGGCACGCAGGATGCGCTGAATGACGCGGAGAAAGCGAAGAAGAGCGTGGCTCCGCCTCCGGTGCGCAGAAAGAGTTGACGCTGGAGAAGATACAAACACGATGAAGAGAATGATTACTGCTGTGCCGGGCGGAGCGGCGCTGTGCCAGCGAATGTTTACCAGGATTGGTTGTGCCGGACCGCCGCCGGCTTTTCGTGTGGAGTTTTACCCTTATTCAAGCCTGGTGCTGACGATTCGCCGCCGCGATGAACAGATGATCGTGCGGTTTTCCGATTTGCTGCAACGTGCTCCGCTGGCGGTGCTGGAGGGAGCGGCGGCGTTGTTGCTTTGTAAAATTTATCGTCGCCGCACTCGACGGGCATTGGTAGCGCCGTATCACGCTTACGCCAAATCTCACAAGACGCGTGAGCGCGTGCAGGAGATGCGGCGAGGGCGGGTCCGCCCGGCGGCGTTGCATGCGGCGGGACAGCAGTTTGACCTCAGCGGACTTTTCGATGATTTAAATGCGCGCTTTTTTGCCGGTGGATTGGAAAAGCCGCACCTCGGATGGAGCATGCGAGGGTGGCGGCGGCAGTTTGGTTCTTTTGATCCGGGTCCGAATCAGATTCTGCTGAATCGCCGGATGGACCGGCCGGAAATTCCGCAGTACGTGGTGGAATATGTTTTGTATCACGAGATGCTGCATGTGAAGCATCCGACGAGGAAGTCGGGATGCAGCTTGATTTCTCATTCGGCGGAATTTCGCGCGGAAGAGAAATTGTTTCCAGAGTTTGAGAGGGCGCGGAAGGCGTTGGACAAGTTGGCGCGAGAGCGGAAAATATTTGGTTTTAGATGGTGAGTGATACGAAGTGAGCAGTGAGTAGTGGGTAGTGAGTAGCGCCGGCAATTTTGCCTCAGGGCAAACGGAGTGGCTGTGCTACTAGGATTTCTTTTTGGACCTGGCTGCTTCGGTGCGGAGTTTTTCGATCTTTTTTTCGATTTTGGTTTTGTCTTCGGCTTGCGGGTAGAGGTCGAGATAGCGCGTGTAGGATTGGATGGCATCGCGCTTCAGGCCCTTTTTTTCCTGCGCTTCGCCAAGAAAGCGAAAGGGAATCGCATAGCCTGGCTTGGCTAAAGCGGCGTCTTGAAAGCGGTCGATCGCGGCGTCAACGTTGCCCTTATGCATGTAATACTGGCCGACTTGCAGATCTCTTTCGGCGCGCAGCGGATCCCACATGGGCTGGTCGGGAGCGTTTTGCGTTGCGGTGTCGGTGTTTGGCTTGGGTTTTGCTGCGTCCTGCGAAGATGGGGATTGCGCTAGCAGAAGCGCGGGCGTGGCCGCGCAAATTGCCGCGAACGCGGTTGTTAGCAAGACTGAACGGCCATTGAGAATAGCGCGATTCACGGTAGTCCGATTCACGCTAGTATGATGGAAGTTGCCCGGAGAAAAAAGCTTGCCGGGTGCGCGATAGTCTGATGGAACCCAAAGAAAAAGCGGCGTTGTTACCGGAGAAGCCTGGGGTGTACTTGTTTCACGACGCGGGCGGAGCGGTGATTTATGTGGGCAAGGCAGGCTCGCTGCGGAGCCGCGTGCGTTCGTATTTTCTGGAATCTCGGTGGATGGACGCGAAGACCGGTTCGCTGGCGCGGGAAATCGCCGAACTGGAAACGATTGTGGTGGAGAACGAGCGGGAGGCGTTGGCGCTCGAAAATAATTTAATCAAACGGCACAAGCCGAAATTCAACGTGATGTTGCGGGACGACAAGACTTATCCGTATATCAAGTTTACGGCGGCGGAAAAATATCCGCGGGTGTATTTCACACGGCGAATTCGCAAGGATGGGTCACTGTATTTCGGGCCGTATTTCCCGGCGGGCCTGGCGCGGCGGATTTTGCATTTTGTGCATAAAAGATTTCTAGTGCCGTCGTGCGGGGTGGATCTGACCAGGGCCCATCCGCGGCCGTGCCTGCAATTTTATATTCATCGATGCCTGGGCCCGTGTGTGGAAGGTCTGACGACGGACGAACGATACGCGGAGGCGGCGCGCGACGTGAGAATGCTGCTGGAAGGCCGGCGGCACGATTTGATCAAGAGTTTGGAAGAAAGAATGGCGGCCGCGGCGGAAAAAGAATTGTACGAACAAGCGGCGTCGTACCGCGATTTGTTGCGCACGATGGAGGACATCGAGGAGCGGCAGAGAATTGCCGCCGCGCAAGGCGACGATACCGACGTGCTGGCGTATCACGAGGAGGCGCCGCTGGTGGCGGCGAACCTGTTTCACTTGCGCGGCGGGCGTGTGGTGGATCGGCGAGAATTTTATTGGGAGGATCTGGCCGCGTTTGACGCGCAGGAGTTTGTGACGTCACTGCTGAAGCAGCTTTATCTGGAGGCGGATTATTTGCCGAAGGCAATTCATGTGCCGGAAGAATTCGAGGATCGCGAATTGTTGGAAGAAATGTTGAGCGAGCGGGCGGGGCATCGGGTGGAAATTTTCACGCCGCAACGCGGGCAGAAGCGGGCCATTCTGGAGCTGGTGAAGAATAACGCGGCACATTCGTTTGAGCAGCGGTTTCGAGTATTGAAGCCGACGTCCAAAGCGATTGGCGAGGCGCTGCAAAACGCGCTGAACCTGGTGGAACAGCCGGAACGCATCGAGTGTCTCGATATTTCGCATATACAAGGAAGCGATACGGTGGCTTCGATGGTGGCGTGGGAAAAAGGGCGGATGAAAAAATCGGATTACCGGAAATTTATCATTCGCGGAGAAGACAGCGGCGGGCGCGGCGAAGAGAACAACGGCGCCGCGGGTAGTAACGGAGCTTCGCCGTTGCAAATTTACCGGCAGAACGACGATTTTGCCAGCATGCGGGAAGTGGTGACGCGGCGCTACCGGCGTTTGCAGGAAGAGAAGAAAGCGATGCCGGGGCTGATTCTGATTGATGGCGGAATCGGGCAGCTCCATGCGGCGGCGGAGGCGCTTGAGTCGTTGGGGATCATCAACCAGCCGCTGGCGAGCATTGCGAAAAAGGAAGAGATTTTGTACGTGTATGGGCAGGAAAGCGAGCCGATTGTATTAGAGCGACATTCGCCGGTGCTGCACCTGATTCAGCAGATTCGCGATGAGACGCACCGGTTCGCGGTGACTTTTCACCGTTTGCGGCGAGGCAAGCGGCAGACGAAAAGTGCGTTGGAAGGCATTGCGGGTATCGGGGAAAAGACGGCGCATAAACTGTTGAAAGAGTTTGGCAGCGTAGCCAATGTGCAGCGTGCGGGAGTGGAGCGGCTGAGTGAGGTAATTCCGCGAGCCCGGGCGGAAAAAGTGCTGGAGGAGCTGGGCAAAGTGCGGGAAAACGCATAACCGTTGCCGAGCAGAGGTACCGGTTAGGGTGTATTGTGGCCTGCAAGTAGCTGTGTTACGTTGCAGCTTGGAGGCGAAGATGGCTGACAATGTGGGATCGAAGATTTCGTATTTTTTGGTGGGACTAGGAGTGGGCGCGCTGGCGGGTGTTTTGTTTGCGCCGAAGTCGGGGGAAGAGACGCGGAAATTCCTGGCGGATAAAGCCGATGACGGCCGCGAATTCGCGCAGAAAAAAGCGCGGGAACTGCGCGAGCGCGCCGACGATCTGGTGGAACGCGGCAAGGACGCAGCTTCGCGGCACAAGGAAACGATTTCGGCGGCGGTGGAAGGCGCGCGGGATGCGTACCGGCGCGAGGCATCGAAGTCGTAGTCGAACTTTCTGCTCTTGATTTTCTGTAGCGGCTGGTGTTCGGCAGATTTCGTTCAGCGAGCGGGCGAAGGGGCGACCATGCAAAGCAACTTGCTTGGCATTGTGGTGGTGATCGCGCTGGTGTTGCAAGTGTCGATTCTGGCGGCACTGTTTTTCACCACTCGGCGCGCCATGCAAAAGATGGAAAAAACTGTGACGGATTTGAATGCGCGAGCGGGACCAATCCTGACGCGCGTGCAAATCCTGCTGGATGACACGCAGCCGAAAATTTCCACGATGGTGAGCGACGCGGCGCATATCGTGTACCTGGCGCGCGGACAGGCGCAAAAGATGGATCGTGTAGTCACCGATGTCGCCGACCGATTCCGCGGGCAGCTGTTGCATATCGATCGCATTTTAACGGGCACGATGGAAACGGTGGAAGACGCCGGCGCGCAGTTCAGGCAGAATTTTTGGAAGCCGGTGCAGAAGGCGTCGGCACTGGTGCAAGGGATTAAAGTTGGACTGGATTTATTGCGGGCGCGCAGGGGAGCAACCGCATCGTCTGCTAGTCAGGAGCGTTCACCGGAGCAGGAAGAAGAGTTGTTTATTTAGGGGGTCGGGTAGCGACACAGAAGCTAATTGAAATTGGAAAATTGAGAACGGGAAGTATCCGGCGCGGCGTTTAGCCGTCGCGTTTTGCGATAGGCGCGCACTATGCAGTCGTGGTGCTCCGGCGGCGTAATTGCGCCCGCCTCCCCGCCAGGGTCGGGGCAGGCGACAGGTGGCCGCTACAACAATGGTGCCGCAAGATGGCTACCTGCAGGCAGCCGCCACAAAGGCGGGAGCTAACGGATCCAGGAGCCCGCTAGGACCACATCGTCGGAGTAAATAACGGCGGCTTGGCCGGGGGTTACGGCGCGCTGTGGAGAGTCGAAAGTGATCCGCGCGCGGGAGTTGTGAAGGGATTCGACTGTTGCTGCCGCGGGTTCGTGCTTGTGGCGAATTTTTACCGTCGCACGGATCGGTTGTGATGGTTCGGCGATGGAAATCCAATTAGCGCCTTCGACTTCGAACGAAGTGGTGCGCAGTGAGTCGTCATCGCCAACGATCACGCGATTGTTTTGCGGTTCAATAGCCAGTACGTAAAGCGCCTTGCCGGCAGCGAAGCCCAGTCCCTTGCGCTGGCCGATGGTGAAATTGTGGACGCCGCTGTGGCTTGCGAGGACTTCACCGGATTCGCTGACAATATCTCCTTCGCCCGAGCTGAGTGGAATTTTATTTTCTGTCGCGTAGGCGTGGATGAATTGCACGTAGTTGCCGTTGGGCACGAAGCACAGTTCCATGCTGTCGGGTTTTTCGGCGACAGGGAGCGCGGCGCGACGCGCGATTTCCCGGACTTCGTCTTTGGAAAGTTCGCCGAGAGGAAATTCGCTGCGCGAAAGTTGTTCCTGAGAAAGCCCCCAGAGAAAATAGGATTGATCCTTTGAGGGATCGAGTGCGCGAAGAAGCTGGAAGCGGCCAGTGGATTCGTCGCGGCGGATCCGGGCGTAGTGGCCGGTGGCGAGACGATCGGCGCCGATCTGGCGAGCCATGCGGAGCAGCGGCTCAAACTTCACGTCAGTGTTGCAGTTGGTGCAAGCGATAGGAGTGCGTCCGCTGAGATAGTCCTGCACGAAAGGGCGCACAACGCGATCTTCAAAGTGCTGCTCAAAGTTTACGACGTAGTGGGGAAAGTTAAGATGTTGCGCGACGCGCTTGGCGTCGTAGACATCGTCCAGCGAGCAGCAGCGATGCTGCGCCGGGCTCTGATCGGAGAGGGCACCCTGCAATTCGGGCAAGCGGCGCTGATTCCAGAGCTGCATGGTAAGGCCGATGATGGGGCGTCCGTGTTGCTGCAGAACGGCGGCGACGGTGGAAGAATCCACTCCACCAGACATCGCGACAGCGACGAGTCCGGGCTGAGCTTCAGTGCTGACCGGCAGCGACGATTCGAATTGGGCAGTGTCCGACATTTGTCCTTCACTAGTTTAGCGTGCAAGGCACAAATGACGAAGTGGAAACGTCGGAAGATGACGTCCCCTTTTGGAATTTGCGGTCAAGATTGACCAACAGGCTGTACTACCGTGCCGACTTAGTCAGCCGACGTGCAGCACTTCGTTGACACTCATCCGTCTGTTGCACTAGCGTCGTGAACAGACATGGAGAGTTGCAAAACAACAGATAAAACCAGCTCGGATATTGCCGGAGAAGTTTTGTGGACAAGGAAGATTACATTCCAGGCAGCCGTCTTCCTGATTTCGTTTCTGGTGTTGTTTTCTCACCGGCCCGACGCAATCCTCAACGCGCAATTTTATGCCGAAGACGGTGCGCGCTTCTACGCCGACGCTTATGAATTCGGCTGGCGTTGCTTGCTAATGCCATACGGGGGATATCTCAGTACGCTACTACGCCTCATTGGCCTTTTGACGCAATTGGTTCCTTTTGGCCTCGCCCCGCTGATCATGAATCTGTGCGCTATCGCAATTCAGATCCTTCCCGTCAATCTGTTCCTTTCGGCCCGGTTCAGGGCAATTCCTTACAACCTACGCGTGTTTGGCAGCCTGCTGTACCTGGCCCTTCCAAACGCGTTTGAAATCCATGCGAACACAACAAACATTCAATGGCATCTGGCATTGCTTGCGTTGCTGGTCTTGTTGTCCCAAGCTGAGGCCACAAAAGCCTGGCGTTATTTTGATTACGCTGTCCTGTCCTTTGCGTTAGTCGACGGCCCGCTAGGAATTTTGTTGATTCCCGTGGCAGCCGTCTTGCTTTGGCTTCGGAGAGACAGGCGCACTGTGGTCTCCCTCTGGGTCATGATTCCGTTCGCTGCGCTTCAATCCCTGTTCATCCTATTTTCGAATTCGCGGCGCCCGGCGCCCAATGGCGCTTCCTTGGAACGATTGGCCGGTATTCTTGGCGGCCAGATCTTTTTGTCGTCGGTGCTTGGAGTGCGGACGTTTGCCCAGGTCTTTCTTTTCGGCGATCGCCGTTTATTATTTTCGGTTGAGGCCGCTGCCATGATCGCGGGACTGGTGCTGATTGTTTACGGTTTCCGTTCCTCACCGTTCGAACTCAGGTTGTTTATTCTCTTCGCCGCGGGGGTATTGATTCTGGCGCTTAGCCATCCTCTTGCGGGCCCCGAGACAAATTTTCCACAGTGGGAGTATCTGCAAATACCCGGCCGGAGCAGCCGTTACTATTTTTTCCCCATCCTCGCGTTTTACGCGTCCCTATTCTGGTTAGCGAGCCCGGGCGTGTCGAAGGGCGTGCGCTACGTGGCATATGCCTTTTTGCTTCTGCTGCCGATTGGAGTCTATCGCGATTGGCGCTATCCGCGATTTGCGGATCTGCATTTTCAATCCTACGCGGCTACATTCGAACGGACCGCAGTGGGGGATCGAGTGACGATTCCGATCAACCCGATTGGCTGGGAAATGCAACTCGTAAAACACTAGGTCACGGTTACGATTTCAAGCAAGCGAGGTGAATTCGCGGAGCTACGCGATGGCGACGCGGACCCGTGATTCGATTCTTTCGCAAGCCTAGTGTTATTGACGATACGGTGCGCGCGAAGTCCGAGCTGAAGGGTGAAAGCGGCGTGTTATTTTCAGACGATCACCGGAAATGGCAGGATGATGGCTACCACGTTCCTAACCGAGAAAAGTGCTGCGCAATCTGAGGTATTCGCCTGCGATGGGCGGATCGATGCGTTCCTGAAGCGAAAACAAACCTGGATTGCCGGCGCGATGTGCTGCTTCGCGCTGATACGGATTTTGATTTTTGCCGCGGCATTTCCGCTTTTTAATAACGTTGATGAGCAATTCCACTACGAAATGGTCTACAGATTCGCGCACGGATATATGCCGGAGAAGGAGCTTCCCCGGATCGACCCTGAAATGGCGCGAGTGTTTACACTCTATGGGACTTCCGAATATTTCACCTCACAGCAATTATTACGTTCGGCGCATATGGATACACCAATTGCCGGACTTCCCGCGCAAATCAGGGAGGTGCAATATCGGCCGCTCTACGATTATTGGACCCAGCAACGCGACATGGAGGCTCAATCGCCGCCGGTATACTATTTGCTGGCGGCCGTTTGGCTGAGGATAGGCGAGAGGCTGGGAATGAAGGATTGGACGCTGGCGTATTGGGTGCGGTTCATGAACGCCATCGTTTACGCGATGTTTGTCTGGATTTCATTCCTGTTCACGAAGGAGGTCGTTCCCGGAAGAGTATTTCTCTGCGTGGCGGTGCCCATGTTCTTGGCAGTTTTTCCGCAGGACATTTTCTTCGGGATGAATCGCGATATTTTATCGCCGTTACTGACCGCGCTAGCTCTGTTGCTCTTATTTCGGACACTGAAGCAAGGGGTTGGTTCGGGCTATGGACTGTTCGCGGGAGCATTTCTAGTTGGAATCTCGTTTCTTACTGAAGTTTCAAATTTTCTGTATTTTGCAGTCCTCGCGGTGGTTCTTTATGTCCTGGGGACGAAAGCGGCTAGCAGCGATGACGGCGCGAGAAAGGCAACCGTGATCTGGATCGCGGGAATTTCCGCGTTGTTCCTGCCAATGCTATGGATGCTCCGCAACCGCCTAGTCCTGGGAGACTTTACGGGATCGAAAGCGAAGACGAGTCAACTAGGATGGACCATAAAGCCCTGGCACGACATGTTGCAGCACCCGATTTTTTCCCTGACGGGGATAAACCGTTTTCTTGCAGACCTGATACCAGTGTATTGGAGGGGAGAATATAACTGGGGAGGGAATCCCTTAAAATGGGGAATGGCAGATAGATTCTATGTAATCTCTTCCTACTTCTTCATAGCAATTTTCGCTTTGTATTTGTTGCGCGATAGCGAAGTTGTCGACCGATTGGAGCGCCTCTCCGCCTACGTGTCGTTGTATCTGGTTTTGGGGTCGGTGCTTTTTTTGGCGGCTATCTCACTTCCGTATGATTTTCACCAGTGTTTTTATCCCTCGCGAGCTTATCCATATTTTGTGTCGGGCAGAATCGTCAATGGATCCCTGTTGCCGTTTGCGCTGATTTATCTGACCGGGATTGAGTATTTGTGGCGACCGATCCGGAAATATGTACATCCGATTTTTCCGGTTCTGGCCATTTGTGTTTTTATTATTTGTGCTGAGATTTCGATTCGCTCCCCGGTGTTCCATAGCGATTTCAATTTTTTTGCGTTTCGGGGAATGTAGAACGGGGTCGGCAACACTTGCCCGATGTTCGCGATGATGCCTGGCTCGGAAGGCGGCCGCTAGCAAAAGTGCCTCTTATGAGCTCGGCGCCGCGTCGCCTCCTTTTGGCAGCGGCTTTATGCCGCGGGGATTTTGAAGATACTTTGCTAAGAAAAGCTAAGAAGAACCAAGACGGCGGGATAAGCTCGCCGCCACATGAAACAAGCCGAAGCGATCACGCCAGCGCAAGCACAATTATTTTTGATAAGCAGGGGATAGTTCGCGGAGTTGCGCTACGGCAGCGGGAACGATTTCGAGAGCGGCCGATATTTCTTGTTGGGTGGTGTGGCGGCCGAGGCTGAAACGGATAGATGCGCGGGCGTCTTCGGCGCTGAGGCCGATAGCAGTGAGTACGTGAGAAGGTTCGACGGCTCCGGATGAACAAGCGGCTCCGGTCGAGCAGGCGAGTCCTTTCAGATCCAGGGCGATGATCAGAGCTTCACCTTCGATTCCCGGAAAAGTAATGTTGGTAGTGTTGGGAGTGCGCGGCGCGCCGTTGGCGTTGGCGTGTGCATGCGGAATGCCACCGAGCAATTGGCGTTGGAGTTCGTCGCGCAGCGCAGATACGCGCTGGGCATCTTCCGCTAACGAAAGGCGGGCGAGTTCCGCGGCTTTGCCGAGGCCGACGATCCCGGGAACATTTTCTGTGCCGGGACGGAAACCGCGCTGGTGATGACCGCCATAGAGAAGTTGGCGAAGACGGGTGCCGCCGCGGATGTAAAGTGCGCCGATCCCTTTTGGTGCGTAAAACTTGTGGCCAGAGATGGCGAGAAGATCCACTCCGAGAGCATTTACATTAAGCGGAATTTTTCCGGCGGATTGCACGGCATCGGTGTGAAAGAAAATGTCGTTTTGCGCGGCGATGCGGCCGATTTCTTCGAGAGGCTGAACCGTGCCGAGCTCGTTGTTGGCGTGCATAACGGTGATTAATGCGGTTTGCGGGCGGATGGCATCGCGAACGGCTTCGGGATCGACGAGTCCGTTCGAATCAACCGGAAGGTAAGTGACTTCGATCTTGCCATGTGCCGCGCCTTCGTCTCTGGCGCCGCTTACGGCGGCGACTTCAAGTGCCTGGCAGGCGTTGAGAACGGCTTCGTGTTCGATTTGTGTGGTGATGATGTGCTTGGTGGCGCCAGGCGCATTGCGAACGATGCCAAAGACGGCGTGATTGTCGGATTCAGTACCGCCGCTGGTAAAGATTATTTCCTGAGGGCGAGCGCCGAGGAGCACAGCAACTTGTTCGCGCGCAGTTTCGACCGCGGAGCGCGCGCGTTGGCCGGTTGTGTGGATGGATGCAGCGTTACCGAAATCGGCGGAGAAATAGGGAAGCATGGCGTCGAGGACTGCCGCTTCGACGGGGGTGGTGGCGTTGTGATCTAGGTAGATTCGGGGCATGAAAGAAGCGAACAGCGATCAGCGATCAGAAATAAGACATCAACCGTTATTGTACCGCAGCCTGCTGCGAAACGCGCGAGGGAGCAGGGAGGGAGGGGATAATGTGTTTTCAATCGATCGAGAAATTTCCAAGCGCTGGCACCTTTACTCTGGCAATCGTTTTTCTTTACGTTTCCATGCAAACGTAATGCGCTAAGCATTTGTCAATACATAGAGATAGTGGCGGGGCGCGCTTCACGTCTTTAGTTCTAGTACTGGTGGCGCGACGCCGAGGAAATTTGCTGCGAACCGTGTTTTACAGGGGTAAGAGAAAGGGAGGTCAGAGGACAATGCGTCGAGGAATGCGATGGTTTTTGTCAAGTTTGGCAGTTTTGGTTGTCAGCGGATTTCTTCTCAGCGCTGCGCCGGGAGCGTCGGCGCGGCAAATCGTAAGACGACGGGTAATCGTCGTTGAGCCTTTTTACCCTTATTACCCCTGGGGCTACTATCCGTATGGCTATCCGCGTTATTACGCGCCAGCCAATTACGGCGAAGTGAAAATCCAGACTCGCCGTAAAGACCTGGCTGTGTACATAGACGGCGGTTATGCAGCGGAAATCAGGAAGGACAAAAAGTTCAGGCTGAGACCCGGCAACCATCAGATCGAGTTACGCGATTCAGATGGGCAGACTGTTTACCAAGAGCAGGTTGCGGTGACCATCGGAAAAACGACCAAGCTGCAAGTTTCGTGAACGAATTCGCACTTGTGACTTTTTTGACGATAGTTGCGCGCAATTAAATTCGCCGCGGGCGGTCCGAATTTAGGGATCGGCGCGGCGAACTTGCCCTAAACGAGTGGCGTGGGTTTGGCGGCGAGCTATTTTTTGGCTGGAGTGATGTCTGAGACGGGCAAATCCCAATGCGCGAGCAGGATTTCGAAACGCCGTTGTTCTTCGCGCTGATAACCAGCCTGGTCAGGATAGAGTTTCTTGATGAGTGCTTCCTCGTCGGGATTGGCTGTGGTGGCGACAGTGGAATTTTTGTATGTGATGGTGACGCGATAGTCCCAGCGGGAATCTTCGGTCATGTGGTTTGCGGGCGTTTCGATCTTGAGGGCGAGGATTCTTCCGGACTCGGCAATTTTCTGCAGCAGCGGGAAATGGTTTTTCAGGAAGAGATCGAGAAATTCTTTCTGATGGCCCCAGTGGACCTTATAGTAGAACTCCATGACATAGGGTTTATCGGCGGAGCCCTGAGGCGGCGCGCCTTGGGCCAGGGCAGCGGGCGCAACGGAAACGAGTAGCAAGACAGCCAGGATCGCAGTTTTCATAAAGCCCTCCAAAAGTTTCTGATTGTATGGCCAGCGGGCAAGTAAGGCAATTGGCTGACCCCGCGAGAAGCGGCTGCTAGGCGTTTAGGCGAGAGTCAGCGGAAAGCCAAATGCGCCTTCTCTTGTCCGATACACATAAATGTGGCATTCTTACACATCGAACTGACGACCAGGGAGGGCCCAAGATTATGAGGACGAACATCGAAATTGACGACGAGTTGATGGAAGAAGCGATGCGTCGCGCCAAGACGAAGACCAAGCGCGAGACCGTGGAAGAAGCTCTGCGACTGCTGATCAGAGTGAACAGGCAAACTGGGATTCGAAAGTTCCGCGGGAAAATTCAGTGGGAAGGCAACTTGGACGAACTGCGAGCAAGCCGAGGCACACGGGAATGGTAATTGTGGATACGACGGTGTGGATCGATTATTTTCGTGGCTTGGAAAATCCACATTCGCTCTGGCTGGATGCTCAGTCAGAACATGTCCGATTAGGCCTGACGGACTTTTCTTTGTGCGAGGTGTTACAGGGCATTCGGAATGAGCGTGAAGGATTGGCAGTCCGGGCGGAGCTCTTGGAATTTGAAATATTTGCCACTGGAGGAATCGAGTTCGCCATCCAGGCTGCGCAAAACTTCCGGAGATTGCGAAGAAAGGGATTCACAATTCGGAGAATTGCGGATTGTTGGATTGCGACGCTTTGCCTGCTTGAGGGCTATGCGCTCTTGCACAGGGATCGCGATTTTGATCCATTCGAGAGTGAGTTTGGATTGCGGGTCGTAAAGCCGTAACGTGCGCACGAACGAGTCCGATCCTGAATCAAACGCTACCTAATGGCGCGTTGGGTGCGGAACGAAGCTGATGAGCGTCTGCCAGAATTTCCCCTGAACAGTCGGCTCTTGATGTAAGAGTGTGGCTCCGAAGAATGCTAGAGTGAGCGGGTTTGCGGAGGAACAGTGGCGTATCGGGATTTGCGGGAGTTCGTGAAGGCACTGGAAGCGGCGGGGGAGTTGAAGCACGTGCGGGCGGAAGTGGACCCGGTACTGGAGATTACGGAAGTGACGCAGCGGGTCGCGCGCGATTCGAACCGCGCGAAAGATAGTGTGGGACCGGCGCTGCTTTTTGAGAAGCCGAAGGGGTCGCGGTATCCGCTGCTGATCAATGCGTTTGGTAGTGTGAAGCGGATGTGCATGGCGTTTGATGTGGATGAGCTGGATGAAGTGGCGGGCAGGATTCGCGGGTTTCTGGATACCAAGTCACCGCAGGGAATTTTCGACAAGATTAAAATGTTGCCGAAGCTGGTGGAGTTGGGATCGTTCTTTCCGAAGGCGGTGAAAGGCGGCGTGTGTAAGGAAGTGATTCACAAAGGCGGCGACGTCAACCTGTTGAATTTTCCGATTTTGAAATGCTGGCCACAGGATGGCGGAAGATTCATTACGTTTCCGCTGGTGTTCACGCAAAATTCGGAGAACGGAAAGCGCAATGTGGGCATGTACCGGATGCAGGTGTATGACGAGCGGACTACCGGGATGCACTGGCAGACGCAGAAGCATGGAGCGGAACATTTTCGGCGAGCGCGCGCGAAAAATCCCGACGGAAAAATTCCGGTGAGCGTGGCGATTGGGTCCGATCCAGCGACAACGCTATCGGGGATGTTGCCGATTCCGCCGGACCTGGACGAAATGATGTTCGCTGGATTTTTGCGCAAAGAGCCGGTGGAGATGGTTTCGTGTGAGACAAATGAGCTGGAGGTTCCGGCGAACGCGGAAATTGTGCTGGAAGGATATGTAAATTTGAATGAGATGCGGACGGAGGGGCCGTTCGGCGATCACACCGGATTTTATTCACTGGAAGGGGAGTTTCCCGTTTTTCACGTCGAATGCATTACGCACCGGAAGGATCCCATTTATTTGACGACCGTGGTTGGACCGCCCCCGCAGGAAGATTTTTTCATGGGCTACGCGGTGGAGCGGATTTTTTTGCCGGTGATGAAGATGCAGTACCCGGAGATTGTGGATGTGGCAATGCCTGCTGAAGGAATTTTTCACAATTTGATGATTGTGGCGATCCGGAAATCGTATCCGGGGCACGCGCGAAAAATCATGAATGCGATTTGGTCGCTGGGGCAGGCGATGTTTACGAAGATGATTGTGGTGGTGGATCACGACGTGGACGCGCACAACTACCGCGAGGTGGTGTGGAAAGCATTGTGCGCGGTTGATCCGGAACGCGACGTGCAATTTTCGCTGGGTCCGGTGGATACCCTGGATCACGCTGCACGGATTCAGGATTACGGTTCGAAGATGGGAATTGACGCGACGCGCAAATGGCCGACGGAAGGATTTACGCGGCCGTGGCCCGACGAAATCCTGATGGATGACGCGACAAAAAAGCGCGTTACGGAATTCTGGAAGACTCTGGGAATTTGACACTCAGGAAATGGTTGAGAACCAGGCGATGCCATCTACGCCTGGTGTCAGAACGATAGGCGATTCCATTCCGCCTCCGCGAATATCCAAAACTTCAATCGTGCCTTTTTGCGGGCAGGTGACGTAAGCGCGTTCGCTGGAGCCGTCTACCGCGATTTCTCCGATGGCCGCTGGAATGGGATACTCGGCGGTTACTTTTTCCATGGACAAATCGATTACAAACAATTTGCCAGAGGGCGCATTCGCGAGAAGCAGCCGTCCGTCCGAAGTCGGAGTAGATGAATAAACCGTGGCGGGCAGATCAATCCAGCGAGCCAATTTATTTGTAGTAGTGTCGATCACCGCGATGCGTGGCGCGGTTTGATCCTGCGTGTAAACGTAGCGGCCGTCCGTTGAAATGGAAATCCGCTGCACCGTTTTCGCAATTGGGATGACGGCGATGACAGAGCGCTTTTGCAGGTCGAGTACGCTGACGCTGCCAGCGGCGACGTTGGCAGTGTACGCGCGCTTGCCATCGGGAGAAAGCACGAACATGTGGGATTCTACGGCGCCGGTAGGAATTTCTCGGACGACTTTGCCGGTGGCAGGATCCACAACGTAGATAGCGTTGGCGAGTTCCGCGCTGACGTAAAGCAATCCGTCGGGGCCGAACTTGGCGCAATGTGGGCGAACCGGCTTTCCGAGATGGATGATGTTGCTGTCGCGGCCGTCGCGCAAATCAATTACATGCACAGTGCTTCCGTCGGTGCCTGGTTTGCCTACGCCGGAATTTCCGTAGATGGGAACATAACCGAGGTGATGGTTGGGCGCCACGGCGACTTCGTGGCCATTGATATCGACGCCGATTTTGCTGATCACTTTTCGCGTATCGAGGTCCACGACGAGCGCGGTGTGGTCTCCTTGATTAGCGACAAAAAGGAATCCGTGCGAAGCAGGCGATTCAGCAGCCGGGAGTGCCGCATAACGCAGGAAAAGACCGCTAGAAATTAGCAGCACGGATGTAGCGAGCCAGAATTTCATGATTTCCCCTGATGCAAAAGAAACGCGAACGTCGCGAAGTATAGCACCGTGAAAATTCTGTGAGCTCGGCGAAAACTTGCTCGAGTTACGCGTAAAGAAGGGCAAAGCGCGAACGCGAGATGGGAAAGGATAACCGTCCCTTAGGACAGGCTAATTTTCCGGAGAAAGCGCAACTTATAGTGGTCTTGGGACTACTATACCTCTAAATATAGTACGCTGTGCCCACAATAACCCTACTACTGCCTACCATTGCCCGTATTCTTAGGACAACTGCAGGCGTTAAACCCTTGACCCATACACTTTCGGAATGGGATAACGCTGACACGGGACGCACTCTCGAAATTACACGGTGCAGTTCGAAGAGTCGCGTCAGACACAAATCTCTCGGGCGTGTGAAAGATCGCTGGAGTGGCGTTCCTCGTGAATGAATCGCGTGAAGTGATGAATGTGCGGCAGGCGTCGCAGTATCTGGGGATTAGCCCGGACACCCTGTACCGTTACATCACGGAAGGCGAAATTCCGGCGTTCAAACTCGGTAACCGTTGGAAACTTAGAAAGACCATTCTGGACCGATGGATGGAACGCAAGATGAGCCAGGCGCACGCAAGACGACGTTAGCCGGTGCGCAGGGCTAAAGCGCAGTAAGCAACGGAATAAAGGGGCTGCCAGATGTCGTTATTCGGCGGAAAAAGAAGCAGGCAGTTGGTCGGACTGGATATCGGTTCCAGTTCCATTAAGTCCGTGGAGCTGAAGAGCACCAAAGCCGGCTATGAACTGGTTAGTTTTGGCATGGAGACGCTGGCTCCAGACACAGTGGTGGATGGCGCCATCATGGACGCGCCTCAGGTGGCCAACGCCATTAGCCGTATTTTTGATTCAGCCGGCGTGAAAACGAAGAATGTCGCGACATCAGTGTCCGGACATTCGGTGATCGTAAAGCGGGTTCCGCTACCGCTGATGAGCGAGGAAGAGTTGTACGACCGGATTCCCGCTGAGGCCAGCCAACATATTCCGTTCGACATTGCCGACGTGAATTTGAGCTACCAATTGCTGGAGTCGATGGACTCACAAATGGACGTGCTGCTGGTGGCGGTAAAGAAGGACAAGATTCTGAACCACACCAACGTGCTGGCACAGGCCGGCAAGACTCCGGTGGTCGTGGACATCGACGCATTCGGATTGCAGAACTGCTTCGAAGTAAATTATGAACCGGACGCCGGTCAGACCGTGGCGCTGCTGAATATTGGCGCCAGCGTCATGAATATCAACATCGTGCGCGGCGGTATCCCGTTGTTTACACGCGACGTCAGCGTGGGTGGAAATCAATACACCGATGCCCTGCAGAAGGAATTGGATCTCAGCTTCGAGGATGCCGAGCGCTTGAAGAAGGGCGAGACACTGCCGAGCGTTACCGACGAGCAGAAACAGCAGATTTTGCGCAGTGTGAGCGACATTCTGACGCTGGAAATTCAAAAGACTTTTGACTTCTTCCGCGCCACCGCAAGTGGCGAAAACATCCAACGCATTCTCGTGGCGGGTGGTACCGCTCGGGTGCCAGGACTGGTAGACCTGCTGCGCGAAGAGTTCGCCATGCCGGTGGAAGAATTGAATCCTTTCCGCAAAGTGCTGATCAATCCCGGAAAGCACAGTGACGACCAGATTCGCGAGATGGGGCCGCGGTTGGCAATTGCCGTGGGCCTGGCGTTGAGGAGCTTCGACTAGCCATGATCCGCATAAACCTTCTCGGACAACAACGGCCTAAATCGGCAAGAAGGCCAGTCGATACCGGCGCGGCTTTGCCCGCAGTGTTCATCGGCGCGGGCGTCGTGCTCGGCGGCCTGGTGCTGGGATACATCTACTTTTCCTGGCAGAGCCAGCTAACGCAGGAGAACAACCGCATCAAGCAACTCACCGCGCAAAAGACGGAATTGCAGCAGATCAAGCAGCAGGTCGAGACCTTTGACAAGCAGAAGGCCATTCTGCAAGTTCGCGTAGACACCATCGAGAAGTTGCAACGCGACCGCACCGGCGGACAAGAACTATTGGACATGATCGCCAATACAGTTTCGCGCACGGAAAATCTTTGGCTCACGGACATGACCCGCAAGGGAAACACTCTGGCTATCGAGGGTTCCTCGGCTTCCATCAATTCCGTCGCCAATTTCATTACCGCGATGAAGCGCTCGGGTTATTTCCAAAAAGTTGAAATCGATGAAACCAAACAGCAGGACAGCAAGAACGTGGAGACATTCACGTTCAAGTTGAACGCGGAAATCAACCCCGCCGGCCCGCAAGCCAAGCCGGCGAACACTCCGGCGCCGAATCCTGCGCCTGCGAAGAAGGGTTAGGAGATCGCAATGGCCAATCCATTGAGGGACATGTCGGTGATCATGCAGGGCCTGGTGGCTGCGGCGATCGCGGTGGTGCTGGTGCTGGTGGGAATTTATCTACCGTTTTCGCCGGTGGCGCAGGAAAAAGAACAGGTGGAGAAAGCCATCGCCACCAGAACTGCACTGACGCAGGAAGTCACGCAACTACAAGTTTACAAACAGCGCTACGGTGAACTGAAGTCGGACATGGACGCGTTGAACAAGCAACTGGACACGCTGAAGACCATCGTTCCCGAAGAAAAAGAGACAGACGAGTTTATCCGTTTGCTGCAGGGCGCCGCGGCCGAGTCCAACGTTGCCATTCGCTCGTTGAAGGCTAAAGCAGTGGTACCGAAGGACAACAATTATTACGAGATGCCCTTCGAATTGCAGGCGGACGGCCCGTATTTTAATGTTTTGGACTTTTTCGGCAGGCTAAGCCGGTTGTCCCGAATCATAAATGTGGGCGATCTGGACTTTGCGGATCCGGATAAAACCAAAGGCGCTCATTACGCCTTGCGCCCCGGAAGCACGGTAAGCGGGATTTTTACAGCCACGACGTATTTCACCAAACCGGGAGACGTAACACCTGCTGCGGGTGCTGCTAAACCGGGAGTAAAACATTGAGCGGGAATGAACAAACTATGCGTCCTCTGATGACACTGCTAATTGGGATTACGTTGTTTGCAGCGCCCGGAATGCGCGCGCAAACGGCGCCGGCGTCCACCACCGTCAGCAAGCCAGCCGCTAAACCGGCGGCGGAATCGGCCGCGCAGGCGCCTGCGACAAAGCCAGTGGCCCAGACGGCTGCAAAACCAGCCGGGAAAAAACACGCAAAGACGCCCGCGCCGGCAGCTCGAACGGTTTCCGACAAGAAACCCGTCGCGAGTGAGCAAAAAATATCCCGCCGCGATCCCTTCGAATCGCTGATCGGGCGCAAGCAGGCGCAGGATGCGCTGGCGAAAAATCTTCCCCCGGGCAAAGCGGGTCTGCAAGTCGGCACGCTGCGTCTGGACGGTATCGTGAAGTCCGCGAACGGAATGATTGCCGTCGTCGCCAACCCGCAACAGCGTACCTACTTCTTGCGCGAGGGCGACCAGTTGTATGACGGGAAGGTCGAAAAGATTTCGATGGAAGGCGTGACCTTCCATGAAGAAGGCAAGGACGCGTTCGGCAAGCCTGTCGAGCGGGAAGTAAACAAGAGACTTTACACGAGTGCAGGAGAACAGCAATGAAGACGAACTGGCCGGCCCTACGAAATGGCTGCCTGATCCTTGCAAGCCTGGCGTGCGGCACGGCGCCGGTGCTGGCACAGTCGCAGGAATTCGCTGGAGCGACCGCGACCGCTGCGGTGATCTCAAGCGTGGCGGTGATGCAAGCCTCGCAACGCGCAAGCGTGCGGGTGGAAGGCGAAGGCCGACTAGACGCGCATGCAGTGCGGCTGCACAACCCGGACCGACTGGTGCTGGATTTTGCAGATACCCGGATGGCTGTGCAGAGGATGATCATTCCCGGAGTATCGGCTCCCGTGCGCGAAGTGCGTCTTGGGCAATACCGCCCGAGCGTGGCACGCGTGGTGGTGGACCTGACTGCAGCGGCTCCCTATCAGATCCAACGCGAAGGCAATACGCTGGTAATCTATTTCGATTTCCCCGCTGACGCTACGCAAGCCAAACCGGTGTTCCATTACGCTGACGCCGCACCGCGTGGCGCAGAACATCACCAGGCAGCATTAATGAATGTGATGGCCCCGCGATTCGCGCTTCCGAGCGAACTGACGAGTCGCACCGCGACTCTGGCTTTTTTTGACGGAAGTAATCAGCCAGTACGCCCAGCAGAATCTGCGCTGCAACAAGCTTCTCAGCAGGCCGTTCAACAGGCCAACAACGCCGCGGCTATGGCGGCACCGGTTGCCCCGCAAAATGCAGATATGACGCCGATCTCCGGCTCGGGAAAATATACGGGCGAACCAATCTCGGTGAACCTGAAAGATGTGGACTTGCGCGACTTTTTCCGATTGATTCACGAGATCAGCGGGCTGAACGTCGTTCTGGACCCTGCAGTCAAGGGCACTCTGACGATTGTTCTGGACGAAGTACCGTGGGATCAGGCGCTGGACATCGTTTTGCAGAACAACGGTTTGGACAAACAGCTGCATGGCAACGTGCTGCGCATCGCTACTCGCGACACCATGAAGCGCGAGGCGGATTCGGTCCGCGAGCTCTTAAGGGCGCAGAACGACGCCACGCCGGCCGTCACCGTAACGCGCGTGCTCAGCTACGCCAAGGCCACCACCATGATGCCGACGCTGAAGAAATTTCTTTCTCCCAAGGGCGATATTCTTGCCGATGACCGTTCAAACCAGCTGATTATCAGGGATATCCCGATCACCATTCCGATCCTGGACAATCTGATTCACCAACTGGACCGTAAATCGCAGCAAGTCGAGATCGAGGCACGCGTCGTTTCCGCGTCCCGTTCGTTCGCTCAGGACATCGGCACCGAACTTGGTTTTGCCGGGACCACCACCAGCGGACGCTCGCTGTTCTCCGGCTCACCTGCGGTTGGCGGAAGCGGTGTTACCCCAGGAAGCGGAATTCCCGCGAACCCCATCTCCTTCCCCAGTGGCGGAGGAACGTCTGGTAATGGCGTGTCGTCTGGTCTGCCGCTGCAGACCAACTTTCAAGCCGGTTCGCCAACGTCCGGCTTTGGCTTTTCGCATCGTTCGCCGAACTTCGCGATCGACTTCTTCATTACTGCAGCCGAAGCAAAGGGCGTAGGCAAGTTGCTCTCCAAACCGCGCATCGTGACGCAAAACAACGAAAAAGCCTCGGTGAAGCAGGGTACTAAAATTCCGATCCAGACCACCATCAACAATACCGTTTCCGTACAGTACATCGACGCGGTGCTAAAGCTGGAAGTAACTCCGCAAATCACAGCCGAAGGCACGGTGTTCATGGATGTGCTGGTGGAAAACACGCAAGTCGACAATGGTATCGCGCGAATTCAGGGCATTCCTGCATTGGATACCCAGTCCGCGGAAACCAAGATCCTGGTTCCGGATGGCGGAACGGTGGTCATCGGCGGCGTAATCGTTTCGCAACAGAACGTGAACGTCACCCAGGTTCCGCTGGTAGGCAGCTTGCCGCTCATCGGCAACCTCTTCAAGAGGACTAACGTGACCGTGAGCTCGCAGGAGCTGTTGTTCTTCCTGACGCCACGAATCATTCCTGGCTGATATCGGGCTTGGCTGATAGCGACTCAGGTAGTTCGTAGCTGCAGGCGCTTTCAACTTTGGTCAAAATCGGGGAGACTTGGGCAGTTCAGGGTCTAGAAGTACAAACCCTGAAACCCTTTTTCAACTCAGGGTTTGCAAGTACAAACCCTGAAACCCTGAGTCTGCCCGATTTTTATGCCCAATTCATGCGCGCGTCGAACCCAGGAACTGCGGAAGCTGCTCCGCAGCGAATCGCTTGATGCCGTGGTCATTACCAATCCGCCGGACTGGTACTATCTCACTGGATTCACTGGAGAAGCAGGAGTGCTCATCGTCAGCCAGCGGCACTTGACTCTGGTGACTGACGGACGATTTACGGTGCAGGCCGCGGAAGAGCTGCGTGGCGTGACGGTCGTGGAGCAAAAGGAAGGGCTGTACCGCTCTTGTGGCGAACTGCTCAAAAATCTGCGGGCCAGGAAAGTGGGATTCGACCCAAACCAAGTGACCGTCGCACATTGCCAGCTGCTAAAAACGGCAGCCGGGAAAGCGACGCAGTTCAAACAAATTGCCGGACTGGTTGCCAGCCTGCGCGCTCGCAAGGACCCAGCAGAATTGGCGCAAATGCGAAAGGCGGCCCTGCTGGCAAGCGAGGTCGTCGAATCCGCAATTGGTATGTTGAAACCGGGCGTACGTGAATTCGAAATTGCCGCGGAGATTGAATACCAGATGCGCAAGCGCGGTGCTTCCGGAGCGGCGTTCGAAAGCATCGTGGCGTTTGGCGCGCGCGCCGCGTGTCCACATGCGCGGCCTACCGCTAAACGCTTGAGGAAAAATGAGTTGGTGGTGTTGGACCTGGGTGCTACACTTGGAAAATACTGCAGCGACATCACAAGAACTGTCTATGTGGGAAAAGCTCCCGCAAGGATACGCTTGTGGTATCAGGCCGTGCTCGAAGCGCAGGCGGCGGCGATAGGAATCATCGGGCCTGGTAAAAGCGGCGGCGAAGTAGACGCGGCGGCCAGAGGGGTACTGGCGGCCTACCGGTTAGACCAATATTTCGTGCACAGTACCGGACATGGTTTGGGACTGGAAGTTCACGAAGATCCGCGGCTGGCCAAGGGTCAAAAAACTCAGCTTGCCTTAGGAAACGTGGTTACGATAGAACCGGGTGTGTACATTGCGGGCGTGGGCGGTATTCGAATCGAAGATGATGTCGTGGTACACCAAGGCCGTACCGAAGTACTGACCCGCGCCTCGCGGGATTTCATTGAGCTCTAATACAAAGCCGCGGTTTCAGGGTTTGTTTTACAAACCCTGAGGTGAAAATGAAACGCAAAACGCGTGTGAAGTCGAGTGGCGGCGGGTCGTCAGTGGGCCCGGACATTGATCAGATTGAAGAGCTCCTGAAAATCATGACGGAGCATAATCTGGAAGAATTTGAATATTCGCGCGGCGGCCTGCGAATAAGGCTGAAGAAGCCTTCGTCCGGGGCGGTGTTGACCGCGACGAAGGCCACCACTTTTCCGGAAATCATCGTTGCGGGCGGGTCGTCTTCGTCGGCAGGAGCAGGTGCGGCTACTCCTCCCGCGCCAGAGCCGCGGTCTACCGAGGACTTGCACCTGGTAAAGTCGCCCATTGTCGGTACGTTTTATGGGTCGCCGAGCCCCGGCGCCGAGCCTTTTGTAAAGATTGGCGCTTATGTGGAAGACGGTGAGACGTTGTGCATCGTTGAGGCCATGAAACTGATGAATGAGATTGAGTCCGACAGCAGCGGGGAAGTGCTGCGGATTTTCGTGGAGAACGGGCAGCCTGTGGAATACGGCCAGCCATTGTTTGGAATCCGTCCGAGCCGCAAGAAGTAGGCGGCAACCGATATGTTCAAAAAAATTCTGGTAGCTAATCGCGGCGAAATTGCCCTGCGGGTGATTTGTGCCTGCAAGGAGTTGGGAATCGCCACGGTTGCCGTGTACTCGGAGGCGGATCGCAATTCGTTGCATGTGCGGTTTGCCGATGAAGCGGTTTGTATCGGCCCGCCACGCAGCAGTGAAAGTTATCTGAATATTCCTCACGTAATCAGCGCTGCCGAGATCACCAATGTTGACGCCATTCACCCGGGTTACGGATTTCTCTCTGAAAACGCAAATTTCGCCAAAGTCTGCGAAGCCTCTGAAATTACTTTTATCGGACCGCGACCGGAAATAATCGAAATGATGGGCGAAAAGGATCGCGCGCGCCGTGAAGTGAAAAGCGCGGGTCTGCCAACGATTCCAGGGAGCGATGGCGCGATCGAGGGCGAAGAACAGCTGGCCAAAGAAGCCGCGAAAATTGGCTTCCCGCTGATTTTGAAGGCGGTTGCCGGCGGCGGCGGTCGCGGCATGCGGGTGGTGCGCAAGCAGGAAGAACTTCTGGCCGCGTACGAAACGGCGCGCAGCGAGGCGCAACAGGCCTTTGGCACGCCCGACGTTTACGCCGAGCGCTTCATTGAAAATCCGCGACACATTGAATTTCAGGTTCTGGGCGATCAGCACGGCAAAATCATTCATCTGGGCGAGCGCGAATGTTCAATCCAGCGCCGCCATCAGAAACTAATCGAAGAATCGCCTTCGCCGGTGCTGGACCCCAAGCTGCGCAAAGAAATGGGCGCTAAAGTCGTCAAGGCGCTGCAGAGAGTTGGCTACACAAACGCTGGCACGGTCGAGTTTTTGATGGATCAGGACGGCTCGATTTATTTTATCGAAATGAATACGCGCATCCAGGTCGAGCATCCGGTCACCGAGTTTGTCACTGGCGCGGACCTGATCAAAGCGCAGATTCGCATCGCGGCCGGCGAAAATCTGGATGACGCTGTGGGCGAAATTCATTTCAGCGGACACGCTATCGAGTGCCGTATCAACGCCGAAGATCCTGAAACATTTGTGCCTTCCGCCGGACGCATCACAACTTTTCAAGCGCCGGGCGGCACCGGAGTTCGCGTGGATTCGGCAGCCTATGCCGACGCAGTAATTCCTCCTTACTACGATTCGATGATCGCCAAGCTGATCGTAAAGGGTCGCGACCGCGCCGAAGCCATTGGCCGCATGAAGCGCGCTCTGGAAATGTTTGTCATCGAAGGCATTAAGACGTCGATACCGTTGCACCGACGAATCCTGGCCGATCCAGACTTCGCTGCCGGCCGGTTTGACACCCATTTTATCGAGCGGCTGTTTGCCGGAAACGGCGCCGGCCAATCCTCAAAATCCAAGAAATAGATGGCGAATCGCCTTGCACTGCCGCCGCTGTACGTGATACTAGACGCAGCGTTGCTGCCTTCCGATCCAATCGAACTGACGAAAAAGCTGCTGGATGCGGGAGCCCGCCTGTTTCAGTACCGCAGCAAGACATCGTCGTCGCGGGAGCTGCTGCATACTTCGCAGGCGTTGTGTCTTACCGTGCGGCAACATGGCGGCACATTTTTGGTGAACGATCGTGCGGATATTGCGCATCTGGCGGGAGCCAGCGGAGTGCATCTGGGCCAGAACGATTTGAGTGTTTCGGCGGCCAGAGAAATCGTGGGAAATGACTGCCTGATTGGACTATCGACTCATGATTTGCTGCAATTTGAGGCGGCTGTTGAGTCCAGCGCGGACTACATTGCGGTCGGTCCAATTTTTTCGACCAGCGGCAAACAAAATCCCGATCCAGTGCTGGGCGTAGATTTCATTCGCACCGTCAGAAAATTGACCGCCAAGCCGATCGTGGCCATTGGCGGGATAACTCTGGAACGCACGCGCGAGGTGATTGAAGCCGGCGCCGACAGCGTCGCCGTGATCAGCGATATATTGAAAGGGAAAAATCCCGCCGATCGAGTTCACCAATACTTACAGACCATTCCGGCCGCGGCACAGTCCGCGGGGAAATGAGGCGAAGCGCCTATGGCTGAAACTGCGCACCCAGCCGTAATCCTGTCCAAAAAAGACGAGCCGGGTTTCGTTCGCGCCATCGGATTATTCGACGGAACGATGATCGTGGTCGGCTCGATGATTGGGTCTGGCATTTTTATCGTCGCAGCCGATATTTCTCGTGTGACCGGTTCACCTGGCGGCCTGCTGCTGACCTGGATCATCACCGGCTTGCTGACAATTTCGGCTGCGCTGGCATACGGCGAATTGGCAGCGCTGTTTCCGCACGCTGGCGGACAGTATGTTTACTTGCGTGAAGCCTATTCGCCGTTGTGGGGTTTTCTCTATGGCTGGACACTATTCCTGGTAATTCAAACCGGAACCATCGCCGCCGTGGCTGTCGGATTCGCCAGATACCTCGGGGTATTATTTCCTTCCATATCCCCGACAACCTGGATCATACATCCCATTTCACTCGGTTCGAAGCTGGCCATCAGTCTTTCCATTCAGCAGTTCGTGGGCATCGTGATGGTGGTACTGATCACGTTCCTCAATACGCTGGGCGTAAGGCTGGGCAAGCTGATCCAAAACATTTTTACATCCGCCAAGACGCTTTCATTGCTCGGGTTGATCCTGATCGGCGTGTTTGTCGGCAGAAATCACGCGGCCATCGCCGACAATTTTGTAAATTTTTGGACCGTTCGCGGAGCAGTACCGATCGAACCTGGCGCGAATTTCTTTAAGGGTTGGTTCCCCACTCTCACCGCAGCCAGCGGTTTCTTCGGGCTGGTGGTGGCGTTTGGAGTCTCGCAAGTCGGCTCGCTTTTTTCGGCTGATGCCTGGAACAACATCGGCTTCACCGCAGCCGAAGTAAAAAATCCCAAGCGCGATGTGGCGCTGTCGATGGCTCTCGGCACCATCATCGTGATCACGCTGTACTGCCTGGCGAATCTGGCGTATCTATTTGCCTTGCCGCTGGCACAAATTCAAAACGCGCCCGACGATCGCGTCGCCTCCGCAGCATTAAACGCCATCTTCGGTCCGGTAGGCGCCTTGCTGATGGCCGGAGCGATTATCATCTCCACGTTCGGCTGCAACAACGGCCTGATTCTTGCCGGCTCGCGCGTGGCTTACGCCATGGCCAGAGACGGACTCTTCTTCCGCGCAACCGGAAAATTGAACGCGAAAGGTGTTCCGGGGACCGCGCTCATCTACCAAGGCGTGTGGATTGCGGTATTAATTCTGCTAAGAACCAAGCGCGTCGACGCAGCGGGCGCGGTTACCTACGGCAATCTTTACAGCAATTTGCTGGACTACGTGGTCTTCGCCGCGCTGATGTTTTACGTGCTGACAATCGTCAGCGTATTTGTACTGCGAAAAAAACGCCCTGACGCCGAACGTCCGTACAAAGCGTTCGGCTATCCCATAGTGCCTGCGTTGTACATTATCGCGGCCTCGGCAATTTTGTTTGTCCTGTTGTTTTACAGAACAGAGACAGCCGGCTGGAGCCTGGTCATTGTATTGTTGGGGCTGCCGGTTTACTGGTTATGGTCGCGGCAAAGCGCAAAAACGAAACTCAACGCATAGAAAATTTGTTGTAGGGCAAAACAGGGCCTACCCCTACAATGGGCAAGTCCAATTTGGCAGCTTAGCGTATCCGGTATTCCACCTTATAAAGGAGGAGTTGCATGGGCAACCCCTTGTTCGCAACCAAGTCGCTCGACACCTTGATGAAAGAGGCTGCCGATACGGGCGAGCACAGTCTCAAACGAGCTCTCGGTCCCGTAAATCTAGTGACACTTGGAATCGGCGCGATCATTGGCGCAGGTATTTTCGTGCTGACTGGCTCGGCGGCGTCGCTTTATGCGGGCCCGGCGATCATGCTGTCTTACGTGCTTGCCGGAACGGGTTGCGTTTTTGCGGGACTTTGCTACGCCGAATTTGCTTCGATGATTCCGATCGCCGGCTCTGCCTACACCTATGGGTATGCCACGCTCGGTGAACTTGTCGCGTGGATTATCGGATGGGACCTGATACTAGAATACGCGTTTGGCGCGGCGACGGTAGCCAGCGGTTGGAGCAGTACTTTGGTCGCATTTCTGCAGGATTATGGCATTAGCCTGCCGCCGCAGATCTGCGATGTGCCCGGCGCACAATGGGCCCAGTATCAGGGCCGATGGGCGCCGGTAGGTGCCTTGGGCCTAAGTGCCGACCAACTGGCTGGACTGCCCCACGCGACTGCCTCCTTCAACCTGGTTGCCTTCCTCGCGATACTTGGGGTTACGGCCATCCTCATCATCGGTATTAAGGAATCGGCGAACTTTAACTCGGCTGTTGTATTTGTGAAGTTGGCCGCGGTCCTTACGTTCATTGCCGTGGCCCTCCCGTTTGTTCTTAAGAATCCGCATATCGCCCATGACAATTGGAAGGTCTTCCTTCCGCCAAATACCGGAAGCTTTGGTTCTTTTGGCTGGTCTGGAGTCATGCGCGGAGCAAGTGTGGTGTTCTTCGCTTATATTGGGTTTGATGCTGTCTCAACCGCGGCCCAAGAGGCGCGCAATCCGCAGAAGGACATGCCGATCGGGCTGCTGGGCTCACTTATCGTTTGCACCATACTCTATATCCTGGTATCCGGGCTGCTGACGGCAACGGTGCATTATTCCCGCTTAAACATCGGCGCTCCCGTCTCGCTAGCCATTCGCGAGACCGGTGTCAAATGGGGAAGCTACGTGATCAACGCTGGGGCGCTTGCTGGGCTCAGCACGGTAATGCTAGTCATGCTGCTCGGCCAATCTCGCGTCTTTTATTCCATGGCGCACGATGGCTTATTGTGGAAATGGGCCGGCGATATCCATCCGCGTTTTCGCACGCCTTGGAAGTCGACCGCGATCGTCGGCTTGCTGGTTGCCATAACAGGGTCGTTGGTGCCGATTGGCACTCTCGGCCAGCTTGTGAGTATCGGCACGCTGTTTGCTTTCGTGATCGTGTGCGCGGGTGTCTGGGTTATGCGAGTGCGGCGGCCAGAACTGGTTCGGCCCTTTAGGACCCCGTGGGTTCCGTTTGTGCCTATTATGGGCATGCTCATTTCGCTGGCACTGATTGCCAGTCTCAATCTGTTGACGATTGTGCGGCTCTTTGTTTGGCTGGCCATAGGCCTGATTATCTATTTCACTTACAGCGTGAAGCACAGTAAAGTGCGCGATCCGCAGCAATCCTGATCGCTTCATCGGCGTCGAGTCGGGCCCGCGATTCGCGCTATCTTTTCTAACTCGTTAGCGAGTTATGCGGCTGCGCGTCCGGTAAGGTATTCTCTTGTACGTCCCGACATGACTCTGACACGCGCCAACCTCTCAAACCTCTGGCGGCGTCTTTCCTGGCCTGATCTCACGGCAATCGTGCTGGTGGTTGTTGGTACGGTGGCGGCAATTTCCAACCGTTCCGGTGGCGCGTACAGCTTCGCAAAATTCGTCGGCATTCTCAGCGCAGGATATCTGCTATTTCGCGCCATTTCCTGGTGGCGCAGTCGCCTGCTTTGGAGCCTGCGCAATCGTCTGATCGTGGCGTATCTGTTCATTGCTGTTGTCCCCGTCCTGCTACTTTTAACGCTGGCCGTTCTGGCCGGGCAGATTCTTTATTCGCAGCTCGGCGGCTATCTGCTATACGAAGACATTCACAGCCGTCTTGGGCGCATGGCCGATTCGGCGGCGAGCATCGCTTCCGCCGAAAGGACACTGCCCAGCACCATTAACGACAAAGTAGTGGAAGAAGCGCTGGACGCGCAGATCCAAATGGCTTATGCCAAAGAATTGCCCGGCTTGAAAGTAGAGTTTCACGCCGACCCGAAGCGCCTGGCACGCGTTGCCGGCCCTAACGCCAAAGAATTTACGGGCATTCTACAATCCGGAGGCCAGACACATTTGATTGCGATGCGCGAAGTAGAGTCGCCGCGCGGGAAGAATCTCGTGGAGCTTAGTCTGCGCATTACGCCGGAATTTTTGGAGACCGTTGCTCCGGACCTCGGACCTATTCAGGTCACTGCCTTGCAACGCGCGGACGGTGAGAATTCTGTAAATGTGGTGCGGCTTGGCAACGTTAATTATCGTTTCCAGAATCGCATCTCGACGCGTCGTCGCACGCTGCAACCTGCCAGCTACTGGTTCGATCCCGTGATTGAGGGATTCTCCAAGCTGGACGCTACGTACCTGGAGGCCGGGGACAAGCTGGGAGAAAAGCAGCCAGTTTTCGCGGCCTATACCGCGCGGCCATCCGTCCTGAATGGGCGAATTTTCAGTTCGCTCGGCGAATTCAGCAATAGCCGGGTATATGGGTTTGAAGTCGTTGCGGTTTTCCTGCTGCTGCTTGGCATCTTCGGACTGATCACGGGATTTGTGTTGATCCGGGCCATCACCGGAGCGGTGGACGAACTTTATCGCGCCACGCAACTGGTTCAGGCCGGCGACCTCACACACCGGGTAAAAATCGAGCGGCGCGATCAGCTGGGCATTCTCGGCGAATCGTTCAATTTGATGACTGGTTCAATTCTCAGTCTGATCGAAGAGCAGCGCCAGCGCCAGCGCCTGGAAAACGAAATCTCCATCGCGCGCGAAGTGCAAAATCAACTTTTCCCGCAGCGCGTACCCTCCGTGCCTGGCGTCGAAATCGAAGCCATTTGCAAAGCTGCGCGCACGGTCAGCGGCGATTATTATGATTTTATTCAGTTAAGTCCAACGCGCATCGCGATTGCCATTGCCGACATCTCTGGTAAGGGAATTTCCGCGGCGCTGCTGATGGCTAGTTTGCAGGCTGCTCTGCGCAGCCAGTTGCTCGCTCCGGGAAGCGATAGTATGAGCACCGCAGAACTGGTCGCGCGATTAAACCTGCACTTGGTACGCAACACGGGCGATGACCGTTTCGCAACTTTTTTCGTTGCGGTCTATGACAGCGCCACGCGCTTGCTCCGCTATACCAATGCAGGACACTTGCCTGCGTTCTGCATTTGCGGCGATCACGCTCTCTACCTGGACAAAGGCGGCATGGTTCTCGGTGTGATTGAGGACTATCCATTTGTGGAAGGCTCAGAAACCGTTCCGCCTGATGCGATCCTGGTTGGCTACAGCGACGGTTTGGTGGAACCGGAAAATGTCTACGGCGAGGAGTTTGGCATCCAGCGCTTGCGGGATTCCGCACTACGCTTGAATGCAGGATCTCCCAGTGCCATCGCGCAAGGCATGATGCAGGCCGCCGACGAATGGGCCGGCACCGCGGAGCAGGCCGACGACATGACCGTGATCGTCGCGCGCTTGCGTTGACGCATTTAGTGCAGGTTCCGTGCCTAGGCTATACTTAAAAAACTCAAGCTCTCGAAACGAGGATGGGAATGGCACTGCGCAACCGGGTTGCGTTGATTACAGGTGGAACGCGCGGTATCGGCAGGGGAATCGCTCTGCGCCTGGCCAAAGAGGGCGCGCGCATTGCCATCGGCTATCGCTCGAACAAAAACGTCGCGCAGAATACCTTGCGCCAATTGCAGGCCGCCGGCGCTGACTGCGTTGCTGTCGAGGCAGACATTACGACTGCGGAACGCTCCGAACAATTCGTCAACACCGTCACTGACCGCTTTGGCCGCCTGGATATTCTCGTCAATAATGTCGGCGATTTTCGCTGGGGGACATTGGCCGAAGGCTCTCTCGAAGATTGGCAGGATATTTTTGCCTCGAATTTGATGAGCGTTGTTTTCATGAGCCGCGCAGCGCTGCCTCACATGCGCAAGGGCCGCTGGGGCCGCATCATTAATCTTGGAGCCGTCGGCGCGGAACGCGCTTTTGGTCAGGCAAAGATTTCCGCGTATGCATCGGCAAAAGCCGCGGTCGTTGCGCTCTCTCGTTCACTGGCTCTCGAAGAGGCCAAGAACGCGATCACTGTGAATGTTGTCAATCCATCGAGCATTGATGAAAAAGAATTGAGTCTCGATGAAGCGCGCCGTATCAAGGACGCTCGTTTTCCCATTGGCCGTCCGCCTACCGTGGATGACGTTGCCGCCGCCGTGGCGTTTTTCGCTTCAGAAGAAGCGGAATACGTCACCGGTCAGGTAGTCAACGTCAGTGGCGGCTGGATGCTCTGATTTTTCTCGGAAGACCTGCCTATGAAAGCTCTCACCGCAGCCGAAATGCGCGAAGTTGACCGGCTCACCACCGAACGGTTTGGAATTTCCGGCACGCAGCTCATGGAAAACGCTGGAAAGAGCGTCGCTGATTTTGTTCTCCATCAAATTTCACTCCGTTTTCAGTCGCCGGTTCGATCCGTGGTGGTGCTTTGCGGAAAGGGAAATAACGGGGGAGATGGCTTTGTAGCGGCACGTTATTTGCGGCAGGAAATTCGTCATACTTTCACTTTGCTTTTTGGTTCGCCGTCGGAGCTAAAGGGCGATGCCGCTTTGAATTTTCAGCGGTGGCGCGAAAGCGGTGGCGAAACTCTGGTCATTGAAAACGAAGAAGCGTTGCGGAGCGCATGGCCTGGCATCGCTACAGCCGACGTTATTCTTGACGCCCTTCTCGGCACTGGACTGCGCGGCGCTGCTACAGGTCTCATCGCGAAAGCCATTAGCGATCTAAATTCTCTCTCTCGAAACGCGACTTCCGCGAGCCCTGCTCTCATCGTCGCTGTGGACATTCCTTCTGGCATGGCATCTGACGGAGAGCCATCGGAAGGCGCGGTTCTTCGCGCGCATGATACCGTTACCTTCACTGCGCCCAAAATTGGTCAGCTTATTTCGAACGAAGCTTCATGCTGCGGCAGCCTGAACGTTCGCGCAATCGGCACGCCGCCCACACTGATCGATGAACTGGGCAAGGGCCATATGCGCTGCGCAGGGCCGGACGAGTTCGCCGAGCTTCCGCTGATTCGTCCAGTTGATTCGAACAAAGGTTTTTACGGCCACATTCTTGTAATCGCGGGATCCGCCGGGAAATCCGGAGCAGCGGTGCTTGCCGGAACGGGCGCACTGAAAGCCGGAGCCGGCCTTGCGACTATTGCTACGCCCGACGTCGTGCAATCCATCGTCGCTTCGAACCAACCTGAGTACATGACTGAACCGCTGCCTACACTCGCCGATGGTTCCATAGCGATTGAAAATCTCGCCGATGCCGCTTTTGCAAAAATCGTTAAAGGCAAGACAGTTCTCGCCGTTGGGCCGGGACTGGGACAGGAACCCGGTACACAAAAATTTATTCGAACGCTCGTGCAATCCACAACACTGCCCACAATTCTCGATGCGGACGGGGCGAACGCTTTCGCTTCCAACGGTGACGCACTGCGCGAACGGAAATCACAATTTCTCGCAATTACACCGCACCCCGGAGAGATGGCGCGCCTGCTCGGGATCACGACGAAAGAGGTTCAGAAAGATCGCTTGCGCATTGCTGCCGACGCTGCAAAGAATTGGAACGCATACGTCCTGCTGAAGGGCTTTCACACAATTCTCGCTTCGCCCGACGGGCAGATTTTTGTCAACACAACTGGCAATCCCGGCTTGGCAAAGGGCGGCTCCGGTGATGTGCTCACCGGAATTCTTGCCGCTCTCACCGGCCAGTTTGGCACGCAGGATTGGCAGCGCGTGCTAGCTCTTGGCGCGTGGCTGCATGGGCGCGCGGCGGACACGCTGATCGAGGATGCCGATCCGTCCGGCATTTTGGCTAGCGACGTAGCCCGCGCATTGCCGTATGCGCGATTCGAACTCCTCGAGGAGATTCGCCGCGGTGGCTGAGGAGTTCATCACACATTCCGCGGAAGAGACGACTGCGTGGGGCAGGGAACTTGCGTCCCGGCTGAAACCGCCAACCCTGGTACTTCTTTCCGGGGACCTCGGCAGCGGGAAAACTACGCTGACCAAAGGCATCGTTAGCGCGCTTGGCGCCGCCTGCGAGGAAGACGTGACCAGTCCGACCTTCACTTTGCTTCATACCTATGGCGAGGCGCAGCCAGTTTTTCACGGCGACCTGTATCGCATTGAAAGTTTTCACGATTTCGAAACGCTGGGCATGGAAGACCTGTTCGCCAAGCCGGCCGTCGTGATTCTCGAGTGGTCGGAACGGTTTCCGCTGCCTTCGCCGTGGCCGGAAGTCCGCATACGGCTGGAGCATTTGGGCGGTGATTCGCGCCGCATCACTGTGCTCTGAAGCATCCTAACTCTCACGCTACCTTAAACTTCCGGTTTGTTGCCCGGCGCGGGCCCCGCTGCTAGCGTTGAAAAGGTCCTCTTGAGCTCAGGGTTTGCAAGTACAAACCCGGAAACCCGTTCTGGCGACCAATGGCCAACGAAACCCTATTCGCGACTTCCGAGGCCACGCCTCGCATCGAGCTGACGAGCTACAATCTCGTTCTTCCGATGGCCACCCTGGCGATTGGCGTGGATAACATTCACCATGACGTTTATCTCAGCCCAAAATTTGTGCACGCCTCGCGCGATTACCTGTTCGAACTGATTCGCCAGTACACTGCGGGATCCTTCATCGCTGGTGTGGAATTGCGCAACGCAAAAACCATTGATGGCGCGGGATTTCGCAAGCTCCTGACGGATTTGCTGCAATCCTCGGTGACGCAAGCCAAGTACCAGAAAAATGTTGAAATCGACTTGCTGTTTCGGCTGGCAATTCTCAAATTCCTCACGCAGGAACTCGGCAACCAGTTCGCCAACCTGATTCTCGAAGGCAAGGAATGGATCCGGCAGCGCGGCGAACATTTTGAGCGCAGCCAGCAGGCTCACGTCATCAAGGCCAAACTTTCCGAGTTGCAAACGGCGCGGCGTCGCGTTCTGCGCACGGTTGGGCAGCAGGTCGCGCAGATGGTTGTAGATGTGGAAGAAAATGTGGTGTGCAAAGCGCGCCGCGCGCTGTTTGGCGAGGAATTTCCTGCGCTTTACGATTTGCTGAAAAACCGGCTGATCTTTCTGGACGGCGGCAAAGATGATTCCTACTTTCTCGAACATTTCGTGCTGCTGGGAAACTATGTGCGCGATCCGGATCGCTTTGAAGCCATGGACGAGCTGTTCCAGGAATTCCTGCAACAAGCAGGAGTGGCGATTCCTCGCGAATCGGATTTCGTCGAAGCGCAACAGGGCTACCAGTCTATGCTGGACCAGGCGCAGGCGATGCGCGACGAAATCGCCAACCTGGAAGGGCAGCGAGAACTGCTACGCAAGAAACTGGAACGCGGCGACAGCTTTTTGAATAAATTTCTCGGGCCCAGCGATCCGGCCAACATCAAAGCCTCGCTGAACGATATCGAATTGCGGCTGAAACATCAGGAACTGAAGCTGGAAGAATTTGGTCCGCAAATCGAAGCCGCCAAACAGAAACTGGATTTCTTTTTGAAGGACCACAATTCGCGGCTAGGCGATTTCTTGAATGATCCGCAAAATGCGCGCCGCTTGTTCGATCCCACTGCTGAACCGGAATCTTTACGCGTGGTTCGCACGCAACTGTTGACGCAATTGCTGGAGCGGCTGGAACAGCACGAAGTGCTGTATCACATTCTGGCAGGTTACGAGATTCGCGCGATTGCTGCGCAGTTTCATCCGCCATTGCACTTGCAGCAACTTCGCAAGGCGCTGGTTTCCAAAGACGAACTCAAACGCGTTGAACAAGTTTTGAAACAAGTGCATGCCAAGAAACTTTCCGCGAAGCCCATCGAAGATCTGTCGAGGAAGATTCGGCGTTATTCGCGGGACGAGATGCAAGCATTCGTACTTCGGTTTGCCGTGGATTTTCTGCGGCTGCGGCGCGAACTGCGCGATGCTGACCACCTGACGACGTGCATGGAACGCATCAACCTGGTTTCGACAGAACAAGCCCGCGATCTTTCCCGCCTGAATAATCGCCTATACGAGTGTGTGCTACCTGAGGAAGCCAAGCCAAAACTGGATCCAGTAGTCTCGCACGTCATCATCAAGGCCGACGTGCGCGGTTCGACTCGAATGACACAGGACTTGCTGACCCGCGGTCTCAATCCGGCTTCGCATTTCAGCCTGAATTTGCACGAACCGGTGAAGAAATTGCTGGACCGTTATTCCGCGAAAAAAGTTTTCATCGAAGGCGATGCGATTATCCTCGCGATTTTTGAAACAGAGTCGAGCCGCGCGTATGCGCGTCCGGTGGCCAAAGCGTGCATTCTTTCGCGGCAGATTCTTGCCGTTTGCAATTCGTACAATGATGGCGCGGTGAAATCCAATTTGCCGGCGCTGGAACTTGGATTGGGGGTGGCGTTCCAAGGCGATGCTCCAACGTATTGGACAGATGGCGACTCGCGCATCATGATTTCGAAAGCGCTGAATCTTTCTGATCGCCTGTCCGGCTGCACCAAGCTGGCGCGGCGCATGCTCGCCGATCAAAAATCCAATTTCTCCGTGTTCCACTTCCTGCAAGCGATGAAGGGAGCATCGGCGGAAGAGCTGGATGAATTTCTGGTGCGCTACAACCGCAACGGGATCGAATTGAACCAGGAAGGCTTCCAAAAACTTTCCGAAGAAATCTCGCTGGAGTCGATTGAGACCAAACTGGACTTGCCGTGGGGAAAAGAAACTGTGACGCTGTTTTACGGCGAAGTGCCGATGGGCGAAACGGTGGAGCTGCTGGTGCTACGCAAGGGAACCGCGCGGGAGTTGCTGCAGGATGGAAAGCTGGGCAGCCCTTCCGAACATTCGTATTACGAAGTTTGTACGGCACCGGCGCTGTTCGACCTGGTCGCCGCTTTGATCCGCACCAATCAATCTTCGGTATTTGTTTCCAGCCGTACATAGTCACTATCACCTGCGGGGTCCCTATACATCTGCCGGAGGCGGCCACTATACTTTTGCCGGAGGCGAAAAGGGTCCGGTGATCCTCCCGGTCTTCAAAGCCGGTGATTCGGCTCTTCGCGAGCCGAGTGGTGGGTTCGACTCCCACACGCTTCCGCCAAGCCCTTTATTTACGCTGTCTTAACTGTTGAAACACTGACTCCAATTAAGTGATGTTCCGGAGGCGAATCGGCACCTCGTGAAAATCCTGCACGGCAAAGGGTATCCAGTGCTTTACAACGAAATCAGAAGTATTCATGAACCAGTGTAGTGGCGGGCGACCTTCGTTGCCGGTCTCATGGCCCTAACGATGACGAATCGGAGTGTGGCTGCTCGCAGCTAACAACGGCCGATCCGCGATTTCACAAAGTTCCGACTATGAATTATCAGGAATTGACAGATAGTCTGTAGGGCAGTCGGGCGTAGTGTAAAATCACGCCCAAATGAATCCAATCGAAATCTCTCCGGAGCAATTCAAATCCCTCTGCGAACAATTCCTTGCAATCGCCAGCGACTATCTAAATCTAATGGAGCTGGACTCCAGGTCAATTCCTGCCAAGGGTAGCGGGGCGGAAATCGACCGAATTTTCCGTGCTCCATTGCCCGAAACCGGCTTGGCAGACGAAGCACTTCGTGCATTCAGCGACGTAGTCCAACATTCCCGTGCCCAGAATGGCCGTTTCTTCGGTTATGTGCTTGGATCCGGCGAGACGGCGGGCGCAGCAACCGATTTGCTTTGCAGCGTGCTCAATCAAAATGTCACCGCCTGGCGTTCTTCTCCTGCGGCGGTTACTCTCGAAAAAACCGTTGTGAGTTGGCTGGCGAAAATCGTTTCATGTCGTGAATTCCACGGGGTTCTCTGCGGTGGAGGCTCGGCCGCAAACCTGATGGGTTTGGCAATGGCCAGGGAAACAAAAGCCCCTGC
>WNEZ01000065.1_pt1 | contig 85684 bp, 69 predicted proteins | sample 5400521 | NCBI WGS metagenome assembly WNEZ01 (sample SAMN13153339, study PRJNA577476) | soil metagenome | isolation source: 120 cm saprolite under Douglas fir tree site 2 hole 1 replicate 1 | place: USA:California | collected 2015-04-18
TCTCCGCGCCATCTTCTTTTCCCAGACTACCGACGACAAAAAGGAGCTTCGCCGTCGCTCCGCCTGGATCAGCCGCAAACTCCGCTTGCTGCGGGCTCACGCTCTGATCACCAAGATCACAGGCACGCACCGCTATCAGATAACTTCCTCCGGTCGCAAGACGATCGTTGCTGTTCTCAGCGCTCTACGCTCCACCGTTGCCCAACTCACGCCTGTGACAGCTCAACTAACAGCCGTGGCCGCATAGACGCCATGAAAAAATCTTTGCAAACGGAAAACATTTTGAAGGTTAGTAATACAGGTTCCTGCCGATCCTGCAAGAGTCGGGACGCCTGTTAACTTTTTTGCGTGAGTTACGGTAGTGCGTTCCTGGCGCCCATGCCGGTTCAAGACTTTGACCACTAAGCTAACCGAAGAATGGAAACCCAGGAATGAAAGTTCTGCGCCCCAACTAGCGCTGGTATTTCCCCATCCACTCCGCCTTGCCCAGGATTCGACCTTCCATCGCTTGTTCCAATTCCTGCTTGCTCGCACCCGGTTTGAGGTCGAGCTTGCCGTTGAGCGCATAGAGTTTGTAGAAGTAACGATGAGGTTTGCCTGGAGGCGGACAGGGGCCGTTGTAGCCGATCTTGCGGAAGTCGTTGCGCCCTTGCCGTTCGCCGCCCGGTAATTCGTCAATCTTATTCACACTTTCCGCCAGAATGTTTGTGGCGGGCGCCAGGTCGAATAGCACCCAGTGGGTCCAGGTCCCGGAGGGAGCGTCGGGATCATCGGCAATCAGGGCAAAGCTCTGTGTGCCCGGAGGCGGCTCGGTCCAGGAGAGTTCAGGCGACACATCGGCGCCGTCGCAGGTGAATTTCTTCGGAATATCACCACCATTGGAAAAACTCGTACTGGAGATTGCAAATGCCATCTTGGCGGTTACCACCTAGTGTTAGCCGGGCGCCCGCGGTTCGCGTCATTCGCGAAGAGTGGGGCACGTCCGCAATGATCACTGGGTAGAGATAGTGAAGTTTACCGTAATGCGAGCCTCAGTTTCGACCGCTTGACCGGATTGCAAATAGGGCTTGAAGCGCCACTGCTTCACGGCTTCGCGGGCTGCGGCCGAAAGAATCGCAGGTCCGCTGAGTATATGGAGATCCTGGATGTTCCCATCCCGGCCAATCAGGGCTTCCAGCACGACTGCGCCTTGAACCTTCATCTGCTTAGCCAGGAGGGGATAGTTAGGTTCAACCGGGCGTGAAACGATCTCGGCAGTGCCCGGGGAAAGATGGACTCGGGCGGTGGCATCGGCCACCCCCCCCGAATCAGAAGGCGACGGGGCGGAAGTCACGGGTGTTCGGGGCTGCAAGTCCACCTTGACCGAATTTGTGCCGGCCCGGATTGTCCGGTGCTCGTCGCCAGCCACCACTTCGACCTCCAGTGGAGGAAGCACGGTTCGGTTGGTAACTACCGGCGCCAGAGCGGGCGCTGGACTTGGAGCGGCAACTGCCGCGGGTGGCGTGCGAGGCCTGGCTTTTGAGCGCGCTGGAACTGAGGGTTTCGAGGTGGTGGTCGCGGCTTTGTTTTGCGTCTGTGCCTCGGGCGCAATCTGTTCTGCCGGCTCCGATTCTGACTCCGTAGCGGCCGCCGGGGGGAACCAGAATTCGCGATCTTTGACCAGAACCAGGATCAACGCAATGAGCAGAAGAGCCAGGGCGATAAGCATCTGCCGCCGTTGCTTCTGTTCAGAATCATCCCCGAACGAGGGGTTCAACTCCGGTAATTCATTCTCCTCCGGCAAGGGCATGACGACGAGGCCTCCCGCCCGTGGGGAGACGGGCCTACGATCTAGTATGCCTTGAAATTTCCTTAGAGGCCAGCGAAACCAGCGCTGGTTGTGGTCCAGATTGATTTTACGGGCAGCTCTAGGGGGACAGGAAAACAACAAAACGCCCGGCTCGCGTTTGAAACGGCCGGGCGTTGAACTCAACTCTTCTTACTTTCCTAGGCGGACTTTTTCAGGTCAGTTGGGAATGTGATAACTTTCCCGCGCTGCTCTGGTGGAATCCACTTCACTTTCGATTTGAAGCTTGCGGGAATGTAAAACTCAATCACCTGTGCCATAACCTACCTCCGATCCACTGCAGGCTGCCCGTCTTACTGCAAACTCACCGCGACGGGGGTTCTGCTCACTTACACGATTAGATGCGGGTGGGACTGACAAAGTGTCAGGAACTATGTCAACGCTGAAGCGCAACTTTCTGCAGGGAACGGGGTTGCTATCGGAAGTAAATTCAGCAGGCGAGTTGATCGCGCGTCAGCTTCAAACCATTAAGATTTCCGAGCACGGTTACGGCAATTGATTGGGTCTGAAAAAACTCGTTGGCCAGCACAGTTAACTCCTCTACCGTGACCTTCTCGATGCGCTCGATCAGTTCATCCAAGCCGTAAAAGTGATCGAAGTACATTTCCTGGCGGGCCAGGTTGGACATGCGCGCGCTCGATGATTCCAGCGACAGCATCAAGCTACCCTTCAACTGGTCTTTCGAGCGCCGGAGTTCCTCTTCAGGAACCGGCTCTGCCTTAAGCTTGTGGAACTCTGAGACAACGGAGCGCACAACCTTGCCGGCCGATTCGCGCGAGGTTCCCGCATAAACCGATAGACATCCGGTATCGCGATAGGGCGAAAGATCGCTGTAGATCGCGTAAGCCAGGCCCTGGCGTTCGCGGATGTTCTGGAAAAGCCGTGAGCTCATGCCGCCACCGAGCAAGGTGTTCAATATGTAGGAAGCATGCCGGTTTTCGTGGGCAATCGGGTGCGAGGGCACGCCCACGCAGATCTGCACCTGCTCCAGAGATTTCTTGTTGCGCATGATGATGCGGGGCACGATCTTCGGTTCGGGGCTGTGGAAGCCGTTCTTTACTGGCTTCATCTGGTCGAAATGCCTGGACACCAACTCCACGAATTGTTCGTGCTTAAAGTGGCCTGCAGCGCAAATGATTACGTTGCCGGGCGCAAATCTTTGCCGATAGAAATCGAGCACTGCATCGCGCTCGAATTTTTTTACCGTGTCCTTGGTCCCCAGGATCGGTTTGCCGAGCGGGTGATCTTTCCAGAAGTTCTGGGTAAAGATCTCGTGGACAAGATAGTCGGGATTGTCCTCGTCCATCTTGATCTCCTCGAGTATCACACCCCGTTCACGTCCGATGTCCTGGACATCAAAGACCGGGTTCAGCACCAGATCGCTGAGAACGTCCATGGCGATGGGCATGTGCTCGTCCAGCACTTTGGCGCTGAAGCAGACACACTCCTTGGCGGTGAACGCGTCCATGTTGCCCCCGATGGAGTCCACCTGGCGGGCAATTTCCTCTGCGGTGCGGTGCTGGGTGCCTTTGAACACCATGTGCTCAATAAAATGTGAGATGCCGTTCAGTTGCAAGTCTTCATCACGGGATCCGGTCTTGATCCAAATCCCGATGGAGGCCGAGCGAATGTGTTCCATCTCCTCGGTGATGAGTGTCAGCCCGTTGGGCAAGACCTCGCGACGTATGTTTCGCACTTCCTGAACCATGGCGTATTTCGATGGGTCCCGCGAGCAAAGACCTCGCCAACGGCCCTCGGTTATTGTTGCACACCCTGCACAACTCCGGCGAATGCATAGTTACTTATTTAGAATCAACTAGTTAGGATGGCCTTGGCGGGCTATTCGAACGGGTCTGGGCAGGCTTTTCCCTATCCTCTACAATCGCCTCTACCATCGGAGGGATAGAGCGGGCGGGTTCGACGAATGGATCAGATGACGCATAACTCGCTGTTGGGGCTTCAGCTGCCTGAGCTGACAGCTCTGGTGGAGGAGTTCGGGCAGCCCTCGTACCGGGCGCGGCAGCTCTTTGAGGCGCTTTACCGTCAGCGGGTTAAAACCTCCGAGCAGATTTCGACCCTGCCGCAGGATTTTCGACGGAGCCTGGCGGAGAAGGGGTTCTCCGTAGGCTGGCCTGGAATTGAAAAGAAGTTCGTCTCTAGCGACGGAACCGTACGCTATCTGGTGGCATGCGCCGACGGGCAGACCGTGGAAACCGTCTGGATGCCGGAAGGCGACGGAGGAGAAACCGGGGACGGCAGTGATGCCGGAGACCAGGCGGAAACGGCCCGCGACCGGCAGCGTGCCACCATCTGTGTTTCCAGCCAGGCCGGTTGCGCGGTGGATTGCCAGTTCTGCCTGACTGCCCTGCTCGGCATAAAGCGGAATCTCACCGCGGGGGAAATCGTGGGGCAGGTGTGTGCCGTACTTAACGATCAGACGGTTTCTCCTCCTCGTGAGCGAGTGAATCTGGTCTTTATGGGAATGGGCGAGCCATTCCTGAATTACGACAATTTCATGAAAGCGGTGCGCCTTCTGGCGGAAGGAGTGGGCATTCCGGAATCCCGCATGACCGTTTCCACCGCGGGCATCGTGCCTCGCATCTATGACCTCGGGGCTGAAGCTGTGCGTCCCAAACTCGCTATTTCGCTCAATGCTTCGAACGACAATTTGCGCAGCCGCCTTATGCCCATTAATCGTAAGTGGAATTTGGAAAGGCTGATTTCCGCGGCTCGCGATTTTCCTCTGCGGACCCGGGAAAAGCTGACCTTTGAGTACGTTCTGCTGCACCAGGTGAATGACTCGGTGGAGAACGCCCGTGAGCTGCTGGAACTGATTCGAGGCGTACGGGCCAAAGTAAATCTTATCGCTCTGAATCCTGGACCCGGGATTGAATTCCAAACCCCGGCCGAGGAGCGCGTCCTGCAGTTCCGCCATATCTTGATGGCTGCGGGGGTGCCTGCGTTTGTGCGCCGACCTCGAGGGCGGGATATCTACGCCGCCTGCGGACAGCTGAAACGAACCGTGGAAATGGCGCCCGCGTCCTAACTGGACACGGCTCGCTTGACCTTTGTGTTCGCGAGGGGGATTTGTGAGGCAGCCCGCATGACCCGCTCGATGGCCGCGAATAGATCGTTTGTGAACTCGGGGCAAGACGTGGATGAGAAGGAATGGCGCGAAGCCGAGGAGCCCAATACTGTCCCCGGCAAACCAGCCGAGTGCGGAGGCCCAATATTCGCTCCAGAGAATTGCGTGGCTCAGAGCCAGGGACGCAACGCCTACCGCGGTCGCTAGCACCGCCGCAGTCATGGTCACAAGTAAATATCGGAGCACGTCCCGCTGCTGACGCAGATTCAGATCAATACGCAGCGGGCCGCGCAGCACGTATGCGGCCGCTGCGTAGCAGCTAGAGGTGCCAGCGGCGCCGATTGATTCTGTGAAGGATTTGAGATGCTGGTGGTAAAAGAGTGCGCCTGCGAGGGTGTCGCAAACGCAGGCTAGAAATACATACCAGGGGCTGATGCCGAGCATCAATGCCAAAACCAGGCTGGTAGCTGGATACCAAGCCACAAATCCAAGTCGAGTGAGAAGGATGACTTCGGGCCGGCTCAACAGGAGGTAACTCGCGACGAAGACGAGGGAGAGTAAAGCATGCCGCAGGATGAGATGTTTTGGCGGCATGAGAGAAGTCCCGATTAGCCCGTTTGATCTCCCCATGCTCTCCCGGGAAAGCGGCCGAAAGCGAAAGGCAACGGCCGTTCAAGAAAGATGTTCCTCCAGAGTTATCGGCGGGATTTGGGGGTGGCTTGAGGGCAGGAGCCTGCATGATGCAAAGGAGCGTGCTTTTTACCTTAAGAATCAGCGGGCGTTGCTCGGATGGCCTTTCGGCTGGTTGGCCCAAAACGTGAAGCGTCCGAAGGCGGGACGCCCTGGGGGACAGTCGGCAAGATGCCGGCGCTCCAAAAACGGAACCTAGAAACTAGGAACCGGAAACCTCGGCCTACTGTCCTTTCTCCAGTTCCTGTGCTACTGAATCTACCAGTGTCGCTTCATCCTTCAGGGCGTTCGCTGCCCGCACGATTTGCTCCTCGGCCTCTTTCCATTTTTTCTGTTCGATGGCCTCGCGAACACCCGGAATCGTCTTGACACCGTATCCGGTATAAGCACCGGGAGCGTAGATCAGGTGCTGAAACCACGGACGGCGGGGCAGTCCTTCGGCAGAAGTAAGCTTGCGCTCGTTCTGCAGCAGTTGCGAGTTGATCGCCTGCCGCGAGGCCGGGCTCACCTTCAGTTCGCCGTTTTTCGTGACCTTCTCCAACGCCTTCTGATAGCGCTCCGCACTACGGGTGAGCGCATCCCACGCATTTTGCAGAGGCGCGAAGTTCAGGTGCGGCGGAACTTCCTCAACTGGCGGCGGGACTGAGGTCTTTTTGGGATCGGCCGTCGCCGTAAACACTCCCTCTTCGATTTCTTTATTGCGCTCGATGACTTCGTCTTGCTTGGTCTTCAGAAGCTTCTGCAATTCATCGATGTAGCGGTGGATGGTATCGGCCAGGCCGGTGAAGTCATACGGCAGCAGATCAGAGTCGGCCAGTCTCATCACCGCGGTCCCCGCGGTCTGGGAGAGGGCGCGGCCATAACTGAAGTCAGTATCGGAAAAATGCGTGTACCAGTAGAAATCGTCGTAGATGGAGTGATAGACTCCGCCACCATCTTCGGCGCCATAGCCCAGATCCAGCGAAGCGATGCCGAGATGATCGAGAAAGACGCTCCAGTCCGATCCTGAACCTAGAGCGTCGATGCGCAGGTCAGCGCGCTGGCGTGCCTCTTGCCGCTCCTCTGATGTTTTGGCGTCGGCGATGGCTTTCAGTTGGTCGCGCTTCCAGACGGTGATCTTCTTTTCGGGATCTTCAACGTCCTTGGCCACGCCGTTGATGAATCTCTCCAGCGTGTGGGATCCGCCCGTTAACAGGTAGCCGCGTCCGTTAGCGTCGCTATTGATGTAGGCCACGGCGTGCTGGCGAAGTTCATCGGCATGAGTTTCTCCCCACTCCGTCGAGCCGAGCAGAGCCGGTTCTTCGCCATCCCATACGCAATAGATAACGGTGCGCTTGGGTTTCCATCCTTGTTTGAGCAGAGTGGCAAGACCGCGCGCTTCTTCCATCAGTGCGACCGTGCCCGAGATCGGGTCCTCAGCGCCGTTTACCCAGGCATCATGATGATTTCCGCGAACGATCCACTCGTCCGGGTCGGTCGAGCCGGGAATCTTCACGATAACGTCATAGAGAGGCTTGATGTCCCAGTTGGACTGCACCTTGAGATGAACCTTGGCTGGACCCGGTCCGAGGTGATAGGTCTGAGGCAGGGAACCGCGCCAGCTGTCCGGAACCACGTCTCCCTTTAGTTCTGCCAGCAGGGGTTGTGCGTCCGCGTAGGAAATTGGCAGCACTGGAATCCGGGTGATGGTGGTCACGTCTTTCAACGCCAGACGTTTAGCGTCCTTCGTGGCCCCGATTCCGGGAGTGAGCGGGTCGCCGGGGTAGGCGGCCATATCCATTACGCTGCCGCGTTGCACGCCGTCCCGGGGGCGCCACGCCCCGTTGGGAAAGACCTCGCCCTGAACGTAGCCATCGTCGGCTGGATCAGAATAGATCAGGCAGCCGACAGCACCATGCTCGGCGGCAACCTTGGGTTTGATTCCGCGCCATGAATTTCCGTAGCGCGCCATCACAATCGCGCCCTTCACCGAAACGCCTAATCGCTCCAGCTTCTCGTAGTCCTCGGTAATGCCGTAGTTGACGTACACCAGCGGGGCGGTAACGTCGCCGTCACCAGAATAGGCGTTGTAGGTGGGGAGTTGCTCGGCTAGCTGGTTTGAGGTGGGATCGATGGCCAGGGCCGGCTCCTGGAGCTTGGCAGTGAATTTGGTCGGCGCAACCAGTTCCACGACGCGCACTCTTGGAGTAGGAAACAGGACATCGAAACTCTCGATGTTCGCGTTTAACCCCCATTCTTTGAACTTGGCGAGCATCCACTCGGCATTGTCCTTGTCGTAGGGCGAGCCGACGTGGTGCGGGCGGGCGGAAAGCCGCTGCATGTAGTCACGCTGGTTCTGCGGCTCCGGGATGGCGCGGAATTTCACTTCCCAATTGCGCTCGCTACGGGACGAGGTGTCGGAATATCCGCTCAACGGCTGTTCATTGTCGGGAGTGGTGGCCAGAAGCAGGAGACAGGATAGAACCAGCAGGGACAGCCGGGCGCCAGCACGCATGCGTTTGCTCCAGTAGGAAGGCAGTCATGGCAATGATCACTTCGGTGGAGCGAGCATTATAGAGCGTGGCGCGATTCCGCGCGATACACGCGGCCCTGACAGGCCATGGCACCCGCTGCGGGACTTCACGAGCGAAGAGACTCGCGCCGGTGTCGGGAGGAAGAAGAGCTAAAGGTGGTATGACATGAAGGCGGCAAGGCCTGGAACACGTGGCCCGGTTCGGGTTATGCTCCTTTGATCTTCGTCCGATGAACCGCTTCGCATCACATCTTCTGACGTTTCTGCTGGTCCTCGGACTTGCCCGGGCACAGCAGGAACCATCCTTCAGTTCGCAATCCAATCTGGTGCTTGTACCCACGATGGTGAAGGGCGAAAAGGGTAATGTCGTCTACGGCCTACGCGCACAGGATTTCATAGTTGAGGACGATGGTGTCGAGCAGGCGGTTCAGCTGGACGAGGCTGCAGAAGCCGCACCAGTCTCGCTGGTAATCGCAGTCCAATGCGGTCGCAGGGCATGGCGTGAGTTTGCCAGAATGCACGGTTTGGCCTCCATGCTTGATCCCGTCCTGAGCGATAAGAACAATCAGGCGGCTTTGCTCTTCTTCGATAGCAAATTGAATCTTGCTCGAGACTTTACCAGCAATGGCGACCTGATCGAAGAGGACTTGAAAACTTTGCAGCCTGGTGACAGCGGAGCGGCGATGCTCGATGCGGTGGCCTACTCATTAAGGCTCCTGGCCAAACTGCCGGAAGGACGCCAGCGCGTCCTGCTGTTGATTAGCGAAACTCGCGACCACGGCAGCCGCTTTGCAAAGCTCGATGACGTCATTGCTCTGGTCGGGGTTACGAATACTGCGGTGTACACACTCCCCTTTTCACCATCGCTGTCCCAGGTGCTGGATACCGAGCGCGGTAGCAACCGGGACGAGGCCTACTGGAATGCTCCCCCCGATGTTCAGGCCCCTCTTTTGATGGCGAGACAGGCCATGAAAACAAATATACCCAAGGCGATTGCGACAATGACTGGTGGCGAGTACGAACTATTCTCTTCCCGCAAAGGATTTGAGACGCGAATGAATAGCTTTGCCAACCACCTGCACAACCGCTATCTGCTCAGCTTCGAGCCCAAGAGTCCTCACTCCGGCCTGCACCAGATTCGCGTGCGCCTGAAGGAGCCGGTGCCGGGGACGGTGTTTTTCAGAAGTAATTATTGGGCTGGCGGCTTAAACCAGTGAGCAACAAGCTCCGTACACCTGGCAAAGAGCTAAGTACAAAGGATACAAATGAAGCTTTTCATTCTCCTCGCCGCGTTTCTGACCGCTACCTACTGGCCCGCTCCCGCAATGTCTCAGGCGTCAGTCAACATCGTCCCAGTCAACGTCATCTTCGACACCGACATGGGAAACGATGTCGACGATGCGCTGGCGCTTGCCATGTTGCACGCTTTTCAGAACCGTCATGAGGTCAACCTGCTTGCTGTAACCGTCAGCAAAGACAATAAATGGGCGGCTCCCTATGTGGACCTGGTCGATACTTTCTACGGTCATCCCGAGATTCCCATTGGCACGGTTAGGAATGGAAAGACTCCGGAATCGAATCCCATGATCCAAGTCCCATCGGAGCGACGGCGTCCAGACGGCAAGCTCGTGTACCCGCACCATATCCTGGATGGCGCCGAGGCGCCGGATGCGGTATCGTTGCTTCGCCGAACCCTGGCGGGTCAATCGGACGGTAGCGTCGTAATTGTTCAGGTCGGCTTCAGTACAAATCTGGCCCGGCTACTCGATACAAAGCCCGATACTGCAAGTGCGCAGGATGGGCGCGCCCTCGTCAGCCGCAAAGTCAGGCTGCTGTCTGTGATGGCGGGTAATTTTTCCAATGCACAACCCGAATTTAATTTGGCACAAGACGTGCCTTCGGCAGTAAAGCTTTTCCATGAATGGCCCACTCCGATCGTCGTAAGCGGTTTTGAAATCGGGGCTGCGATGCTCTTTCCTGCATCCCGCATCGAACACGATTTCGCTTATGTCCAGGACCATCCCGTAGCCGATGCCTACCGCTCCTATATGAAAATGCCATACGATCGCCCCACCTGGGATTTGACGGCAGTGCTCTATGCTGTCCGCCCCGATTACGGATACTTCTCCCTTTCGCCCTCCGGCACAATTACAGTGTTGCCCGATGGCGGATCCCGCTTTGACCTATCCGCCGTTGGCCATCACCGCTATCTTGTTTTGACCGATGAACAGCGAGTGAGGACGTTGGAAGCGATGATCTTGCTCGCCAGCCAACCTGCTGGCTGCGTCGCTCCCCATTGATGCGCCGTTCCCAAAGTGTGTCAAGAAAAGTGTGCTAAGAAATTTCAGGTCGATGCTCCTGCATCCATCCTGGCGGCCAAACGGAGCGCCGCACGGAGCACCGCCCCGCGGCACCAGTCTCGACCTGAGAGCGCGAGACCCGAGAGGTCAGGAAATCGGGTCCCTTGTCATTTCTCTGCCCACCATTCGCCAGATCCGCAGCGGATTGCCGTCTCTCAGTTCATCTGGCAGCGCCGCTTGCGGAAATCCCTGGTAACAGACGGGCCGGCAGAATCGGAAAATGGCCTGGCTACCCACCGAGGTTGAGCGTCCATCCGAGGTCGCAGGATAAGGGCCGCCATGCACCATCGCGTGGGAAACCTCAACGCCGGTCGGGAAGCCGTTAAAAACAATTCTGCCGACCTTGGTTTTCAGAATTGCGATTAAATCGCCGAACTCCCGAAGATCGTCTTCCGTCCCATGAATGGTCGCGGTCAAGTGGCCCTCGAGATGGGAAGCCACCTCCAATAGTTCAGCGCGACTGGAGCGACGAACCAGCAGGCTCGCGGGACCGAAGACCTCCGCCGCCAATTCCGGATTTTGCAAAAAGGACTGGACATCGGTTTCGAAAAGCGCCGGATTGACGCCAATCTCGGAGCCGTTGCCGGACCAAGGCCTTTCAGCCGAAAGCTTCACGCCTTTCTCCGTCTTGCGCCGCGCAATGCCCGACTGATACGCCGACCGTATACCAGCCGTCAGCAAGTTGAACGGTTTCGACTCGTGGACCAGCTTCTGCAGGTTGGCGATAAAGGGTTCGTCGCTTACTCCCTCCGGCAGGAACACCATGCCAGGCTTGGTGCAAAACTGCCCTGCGCCAATCGTGAAAGATGCGTGTAGCCCGCTTGCGATGGCATCGGAATTTTCACGCAGCGCGCCGGGCAAAATAAAAACCGGGTTGGTGCTGCTCATCTCAGCAAACACCGGGATGGGATCGGGGCGCGTAGCCGCCACATCCATAAGGGCCCTTCCACCGTTACGAGACCCAGTAAACCCCACCGCCTTCACCAGCGGATGCTTGACCAGCGCAATACCGACCTTGTTGCCGGAATCGAACAGAAGCGAGAAGACGCCTTCGGGCAAACCGCATTCCCGAACGCTTTCCCGCAACAGTTGGCCCACCAGCTCACAGGTCCCGGGGTGCGCCGGATGCGCTTTCACAATCACAGGATTGCCCGCCGCGAGCGCGGATGCCGTGTCCCCGCCCGCTACCGAAAATGCCAGTGGAAAGTTGCTCGCTCCAAAAATAGCGACCGGCCCCAAGGGATGAAGCATGGACCGCAGATCGGGTTTGGGAACCGGTTTGCGATCTGGATCCGCACGATCGATTCGGGCCATGACCCACGAACCCTCTTCCACCACTTCCGCGAACAGGCGAAGCTGACCGGAGGTGCGCGCAGTTTCACCGATCAAGCGAGGTTTCGGTAGAGCGCTCTCGAGCTCGGCCCGCTCAACCAACGCATCTACGGCGGTATCGATCTTGTCCGCGATGGTACGTAGGAACTTTCCTCTTTCGCGCCCTGAGGCGCGGCCATAGATGGCGAAAGCCTTATCTGCCAGACTTACCGCCAAATCTATGTCGTTGGGTCCACTGGAACAGAAGCTTGGTTCCAGCGGTTCTCCAGTGCGTGGATTGGTTGCTCCGAAAGATTCTCCAGCGTTGGTTGCCGGTCTGAATCCTCCCTGCCGGAATCCAATGATCGACTGTCCCGTTATTTTCAAAACTGGGGCTCCTAAACTATTTCGTGCTTGAAACCGGGCTGCTCGCCATTTGCGGGCGGTGCCGCAAAGCCTGCTTGATTAGGTTGCGCGCCTTTCTCAATTCCTCGCCGGCCAGCTGCAAACGGGGCGGACGCACCTGCGAATTTCCCATTCCCACTTCAGTCTGCGCCAGCTTAATCAGCTGGACGAATCTGGGAACAGTATCCATGCGGAGCAACGGCAGGAACCAGCGGTACAACTCGAAAGCTTTCTCGCGTTCGCCCTGGATTGCCAAGTCGAAGAGTTCAACCGATTCCCGTGGAAAAGCGTTGGCTAAACCCGCAATCCAGCCCGTCGCTCCAACCGAAGTCGCTTCCACGATGGCGTCGTCCACACCGACGAATACCTCCAGGCGATCTCCCAGCAAAGCCCGGATAGCGGCGACGCGCCTCACATCTCCGGTCGATTCTTTGACGCAACCCAAGTTTTCGTGCTGGGCGGCCAACTCCCGAATTTGCTCCGGAACGAAGTCGGTGCCATAAGCGATCGGATTGTTGTAAAGCATGCAGGAAAGCGGCGTGGCTTCAAACACGGCGGAAACGTGCGCCTTCATTTCCCGGTCATCGCCTTGATAGACGTACGGTGGCAGGACCATCAGCGCGTCACAGCCCGAATCGGCAAAGGCTTTTGCCTGGGACGCGCCATCGGCGGTGGAAAGCGTGGAAATCGACGCCACAATCGGCGCCCGTCCTCGCACAGTTTTTACGCAGGTCCGCACAATCTGCAGTTTTTCTTCAAACGAGAGCGTCGCTCCTTCACCCAACGACCCAAGGAGAACGATTCCGGTGCAGCCGTTTTCGAGCAGCCAGAGACAATGCCTTGCCATGAAGTCATGATCGACCTTCAGGTTCTCATCGAAACAAGTCGTAATCGCTGGCATCACGCCCTTCCACTTCATGCCCGTCCTCCTGTCACTTGGCTGGGTTCTGTTTCCGCTTTGAAGGCCAGCGCGCTGAGATTTTCAAAACGTGTGGGGAAAATGGGTGGGCGCACCGAGTCCGGAGACCAGTCGAATAAGAAATGGGTTGCGGGTCCGCACACGCGTCTCTGCCACGGCCCCATTCCACATCGCGTCTGCAGCTTGGCGGCACGCCAGGAGCGGTGTTGCACAAGGCGCGAGTACGCAACATCCTCGCACCGGCAAACAATTGTCTCAGGACGCGGCATGCGCCGCAGTTCGCGGCGTAGAGCAAACGTCCGGTCGAGCGCGCGTGCGAAGCTGCGCATTTTTTTGCGCGCTGCAAAAAGCAGTTGGGCAGAGTCAGAGCGCCCGCCGGCCGCGAGGCCAGCGATCTGGCCTTGGACCAGCGCCAGTTCCAGGCCTCCGACGCCGGTTGGTTCGCCGGCACAAAATATTTCCGGCACCGACGTCCGCTGAAGATCATCGGTCTGCACGAGACCATTTCGCAGCGTGCATCGCAACAGCTGCGCAAGCTCCGTATTCGGCACTAAATGGAAGCCACACGCCAGGTAATCACAAGATATGGTCCTGGTCTTCGTCCCGATGTTGAAGCCTTGTGAGATCACCACTTCCTCGAGCGCCTTATGACCTCTGGCCGCTACCGGCCAACAGTCCGCTAGGTATGGAATTCCCGAGAGTTGCTTGCGTAAGAAAAATCCCTGGCGCATTTTCCCAGGTTGAAGCAAGAGCGCCAGCCCGAAGCGTGCCAGAGAACTCCGCGATGCCTGCTCGCAAATCATCGAAATCTCAGCCCCACACTGGCGCAGATATGCCGCCACAGGCAAAAGCAAAGGACCACTGCCGGCCACCAGCACGCGCTTGCGAGCGATCGGAAGCCCCGACTTCACCAGAGCTTGCAAGCCCCCTGCGCCCATGACGTTGGGCAGAGTCAACCCGGAAAGGGCAGGAACAATTCGCGCGCCCCGGTTGCCACAATCAATTTTCGATAACTCAACTCAACAAGATGGTCTACCTGTTCCACGAGTAACTTCCCTGGCTCGGGTTGATGAAAGACTCGCGTTCCGCAAAATATTTGAACTCCAGCAGCGTGAAGCCGGTCAACCCACCGAACCGCCTCCGACGAAGCGGCTCCAGAGTCGCCTCGCCAGATCTGCCCTCCGAGAGCGGGATTGTCGTCAACAATGCCAACCTTCACACCGCACTCTGCGGCACAAGCAGCCGCGGCCAGGCTCGCGGGGGCCGGCGCCGATTACCAGCACCTCAAATTGGCTCTTTATTCTCTGTTCGCTGCGCATCAGTGTTTATTTCCATGCCGGGCCGGCACAACACCTGGCAGGTGCGGCAATACAGCCTTCCATCAACCGCAGCGCGGCACTCGAAGCAGATTCCCATGCCGCATAACGGACCCCGCAATTCTCCGCTAACCGACTTTCGGCAGGCCGCGCCAGCCAGCGCAATGGCGACGGCAACCGTGGCCCCCGAAGGAACCACGACTGAGGTTCCGTTCACCTTGAGTTCGACTTGCTCAGACATAAGCGTGCTCCGAGGACACCCGGGACGGCAAGTAGGGCTCGATCGGAATTGCAGCTCTCCGGCCTGCGATCTGATCCACAAGAATCCGGGCACTCGCAAGAGACGTTGTGATTCCCAGCCCTTCATGCCCGGTAGCCAGGAACACGGTCGGGTCCCCCGGCCAGGGACCGATGAGCGGCAGCTGGTCCGGCGTGGCAGCGCGAAACCCTGTCCACACTCTGATCGTCGACATCTGCGCCAAGCCCGGCATGTATTCCCCCGCGCGTTGGAGCATACGGAGAAGAATCGGATTGTCTACTGGCTTGTCTTCCACATCGTACTGCCGCGATGAACCGATAAGAACCTGCCCGGTCCTGCGCGGCTGCACATTGAACGCCACCGAATCACCAGTGGTCGAGTGCGCACTTTTCAAGTAGCCCAGCTCAACTAAATCCCTCCGGCCGATAGTTCCCTCCCATCGTCCAGCCGAACCAGACCATTTCCAATTTGGGAAACCGAACAACCGAGGCCAATCGTCGCGCCGCCCGCCTGCGCGCGCTCAATCAGGAACCGCGCCGCGCAGGGAGGGTACAGTACACCATCTTCGTGCACCAGCAAGCCTCCGGCCAGCGCTTTCCGCAGATTGGGTTCAGTACTCTGCAACGCATCCTGGCCGAGAACTTCCACCGGCACACCGCGCTGGCTGTAGTAATCCTGCTTGCGATGTACTTCCGCCATCTCTTGCTCGTCGGCCGCCACCCAAATGGTTCCACATTGTTCGTACTCGACATCCGCCGGCAGTGCGGGGCGCAATTCCTGCCAGAGTTGTTGCGAGTAACGAGTAAGAGCGAACTGCGCCTCAGAATCATCCATCACCACGATGTGTCCCATGCCGGCGGCAGTCGCTCCCCCGCCAATCACGTCGCCATCCACAACCGCGACCCGCATGCCTTCCCGGACACATTCATCCGCGCAAGCGCGCCCACGATGCCCGCTCCAACCACCACAGCGTCATAAGTTGCCGCCTTGACGCCTGCCGGACTCACGCTGGCCCGGCTCACGACCGAATCCCCATACAGAAGGGGTCGCGCGCGTCCAGCACCAGGTCGGCTTCTGCGTTGACGAACGCTGAGCCCTTGATGCTGGGATAAATTTGCCCGTCATGTACCCTTACGCTGCCTTCGAACACGCTGCCCACAATACTTTCCTGCTTCCAAACTTGACCTTCGCGGAGTTTGCCATCAGCGTAAAGGCAGGCCAGCTTCGCGCTGGTCCCGGTGCCGCAAGGAGAGCGGTCGTACGCCTTGCCCGGACACAATACGAAATTCTTGCTATCGACTTGCGGCAGTTTCGAGGGGCCAAACACTTCGATATGGTCGATCTCCTGCCCGTTTTTGCCGGTGATGCGATTGGCGCTGAGCGCCTGCCGCACGGCCCAGGTGAACGCCGTCAAGGATTCAACATTGCCGAGCGTTATCTCCAGATCAGAACCTTCAATAAGAAAAAACCAGTTTCCTCCCCAGGCAACATCGCCGCACACCTCGCCGAAGCCCGGCACTTTGATGGTCACCTGGGCGGCGCTGCGATAGCTGGGCACATTGTTGACCGTCACTTCACCATTCCGGTGCAGGATCGCGCTAACGGTTCCTACGGGCGTCTCCACCCGGTGTTCGCCGGGATCAAGCCGCCGCAGGTATGAAAGAGTGGCGATCAGTCCAATGGTTCCGTGGCCGCACATCCCCAAATATCCTACATTGTTAAAAAAAATTACTCCGGCCGCGCACGCCGGATCAACGGGCTCGCAAAGTAGCCCGCCCACCATTACATCGGAACCTCGCGGTTCGTTCACCACCGCGGACCGGAAGCCATCATATTCCTTGCGAAAACGTTCAAGCCTGGCCGGTAAAGACATTTTCCCCAGCTCAGGCCCGCCGCTGATAACCAATCGCGTGGGTTCCCCGCCGGTATGAGAATCAATCACTCGAATTCTTCGGGAATCGCCGTTCTTCATGAGCATTTTGGAGTGTAGTCTTTCGTCCATTATCCTGTATTCATATGGAATATGAATGACGGGTATCTTACGCGGGTTCAGGGAGTTCGGCGGCATGCGCAAAAGCCCAATTGCTGTAAGCTCACATTCAGGAGACTTTGATGAACTTACGCGCTCTGCCTGTCTGTTCCTTCGTAGTTCTGCTGAGCATGACGGTAGCCCCTGGCATCACATCTCCGGCCCCGGAAGGGCAAGCAGCGGGAAACGCCCAGGCCAACAATATGGAGAGCCGGCAAACCCAGTTTCTGTCTTTGCTCGATGAAGAGTGGCAATACGAGTTGCGTTCAGACCCCGAAATGGCGACAACCCTGGGGGACACCCGCTACAACGATCGTTTGACCGACCATTCTCTTCAGTTCCACCGGTCCGATGTGGAAGCGAAGCGCAAGTTTCTCGCGCGTTTCGAGGCCTTGGATCCCGCTGGCTTTCCTCAACAAAGTGCTCTCAGCCGTGATCTGATGATCCGAAACTTGCGCCAGGAAATAGAAGGCGCACAATTCAAATCCTGGGAAATGCCGGTAAACCAGATGGCAGGCCCGCACCTGGAGTTCCTGGACCTGGTGACCCTGACGCGGTTTAACGATCTGCGCGACTACGAAAATTACCTGTCCCGTCTGCATCAGGTTTGCAAAGCGCTCGACCAGACGATCGCCAACATGCGCCAGGGAATGCAGGACCACTTGATGCCTCCGAGCTACCTGCTGGAGAAAGTGACCGTACAGGCTCAGGAGATTGCCAACCAAAGCGGCGAAGCCAGTCCGTTTGCCAAGCCGCTGGCCAAATTCCCTTCAGGTATTTCCGCCGATGATCAACTGCGCCTGCGATCGGCGATTCTGGCGGCAATCAACACCGAGATACTGCCCGCGTACAAACGCTTCTCTGGATTTGTTCGCGACGACTATGCCCCCCATGGGCGTTCAGACCCGGGAGTCTGGGCTCTTCCCGATGGCGCCGCGCGCTACCGCTTTGAAATCCGGCGCTTCACCACGACTGACCTGGCTCCGGAGCAGATTCACCAGCTCGGCCTCAAGCAAGTCGCCGAGACCGAGGCTCAAATGCTGGCCCTGGCTTACAAGCTTGGCTTCAACGATCTGGCCAGCTTAAACGAACACATCAAGAAAGATCAGAGTCTTTACGCCACGTCTGGCGAACAAGTCCTCGATCTCTACACAAAGTACACCCGCCAGATGGAGGCCCAACTTCCTAAGCTCTTCGAACGCCTGCCGAGAAACAAGCTGGTGGTAATTCCGATGGATCCGTTTCGCGCCAGGAATGCCGTTCCCGCGGATTACACGGCGGGAGCGCAGGACGGTTCGCGTCCCGGCCGCATCAACGTCAACCAGTGGGATCCAGAGCATCGGCTGGCCCTGAATATCGAAGCCATCGCCTACCATGAGGGGGTACCCGGCCACCACCTGCAAATTTCCATCGGTCAGGAATTGCAAGGTCTGCCTGACTTCCGCAAGAACGGAGACTACACCGCCTTCATTGAAGGCTGGGCCCTCTACGCCGAGCGCCTCGGCAAGGAGATCGGTTTCTACCAAGACGTCTACAGTGACTACGGACGGCTGGAGAACGAAATGTGGCGCGCCATCCGCCTGGTCGTCGACACCGGAGTGCATGAGAAACACTGGTCGCGTGAGCAGATGGTGGACTTTTTTCACCGCTACACGGCGATGGATGAGCCCAATGTCCAAACCGAAGTGGACCGCTACATCGCATGGCCCGGACAGGCTCTAGCTTACAAATTAGGACAGTTGGAAATTCTTCGCTTACGCGAAAAAGCTCGCCAGAAGCTGGGCGATAAATTTGACCTGCGCGCGTTTCACGATGAGGTTGTCGGCAGCGGTCCCCTGCCCTTGGATGTCCTGCATTCCCAGGTCGAGACTTGGATCGCTGCGCCGGAAAAACCTTAGCAGACTGAGGAAATACTATGGTCACGTGCGTCTTAGTTCTTTTTCTTTCGGTTTCGACGGTGCGGAGCGACGAGTTCGATCCCGTAGAACTTTAGCTGGGTGTCGAGTTGGTCCGAGTCATAGGCGTTGTCACCGATCAAGTTCTGCGGTGCGTCGGGAATAACCATCTGGACTAAGGTGGAAGTCGCTTAGCGTCACTTCGTGAGGCGAGGCACTGTCGACGCAGACAGAAACCGGCAATCGTGACGATCTGCGACTGCCATGATCTTTGTTCCCTATTCCCTTGCCGCGTTTGTCTTCCCGACCTTAAGCCCCCTTTTTTAGCGGGTGCGAACCTCGCGTCAATGAAATGCCTCTCGCCCGTCGATAGCACCTCTGGCGGTGAGTTTGTAAACAAGAGCAACCATGATTCTCGTCATCACTGCTGTTTGCGCCAGCGGGCCACGAAAGTCCCTTGTCCTCAATCGGATGGCGGCGGGCAAGGAAAATGAGAAACAGCTTGACATTAAGAATAGTGATATAGTTAACTATATCAGCATATAACACGCGAGGGGTTCATTAGAGCTGATCGACCTCAGCGAATGACGCTGGCCCGAGAGCAAAGAAGAAAATGAACTTCTCAGGAGAATGAAAGATGAAATCCCTTGGTTCTATGCTGTCCGTTGTTCTGATGTCGCTCTCCACCGTGGCTTTCGCGCAGTCAGACGCGCAAAAGTCTTTCGACAAAATAAAGACCCTGGCGGGTTCGTGGGAAGGCCACGTGACAACCGTCCCGCAGCAAGCCGAAATAGAAGGCAAGCTCATGCAGGTCTCGCTTCGCGTGACTTCCATGGGTAACGCGCTCATGCATGAGATGACGGGAGCGGGAAGACCCGACGATCCGATCACCATGTTCTATGTGGACGGGGATCGCCTGCTCCTGACCCATTATTGTGACGCAGGAAATCGGCCTCGTATGGCGGGCAAGATGACGACGGACGGAAAGACGGTGGAATTCGATTTTCTCGACGTCGCCGGTAGCACCCAGTACGGACACATGCACCATGCGGTGTTCACCACTCTCGACCCGAATCATCACATCGAGGACTGGACTTTCATGGTCGAGGGGGACAAGCCAGTCCACGCCCACTTCGACCTGCAGCGGACAAAATGACGGGAGCGCATCTCAGGTAAGGGCTATCTGGAACCCATGATGGACCGTGAGTGGAACGACAGTCAGCCGATTTCACGCCAGCTTCGCGACCGTGTGGTCGCGATGATACTCGACGGAGTTCTCAAGGAAGGCGATCCGCTGCCCTCCGTGCGCAATGGCGCAGCCGAATATCGGGTCGATCACCTCACGGTTCTGAAGGGCTATCAACAACTGGTAGACGAGCAGCTGGTCGAAAGAAATGCGGGCACGCGCAATCTGCTGCTGGGGGGCAAACGCCAAAAGTTTCTTGCGGAAGAATGGCCCAGGGTCTATTCCTCTGCTACGCCTAAAAAACCTGCCACAATGCCCTCATCATACCTCTCTGGGACGCCGCCCAGAGTTTGACCGCAGGACGGGCTGCGGCTTACCGGGGCATCAGAATTCACCCCGGTTTCGCGATCTTGGCCCGGTTTCCACCTGAGTCAAGTAAATGATCTTGGCTTTAGTCGTGCCGCAAGTCAGCGCGAACAGTCGCCTTTAGCCGCTGGGATACGCTGTTTCATCCCGCAGCACTTTTTTCCGCCGGTTGGCTCAAATCTATTTTGCCAGTACCAGGTCGTGGCGCTGCTTATCCAGCACCTGGATATCGTCATCTTTATCCAGATATTCCCAGCGTTGCAATGCAATCGGTACGTTGCCATTCTTCCATACGAAGTCATCGAAGGCCCGCAGGCTGAACTTGTCACCCTGCAGTATTTTTGCCTCGGCGAGGAACCGCAGGATTTCATTCTTGCCAATCTGATAGCTGATTGCCTGACCCGGAGTGGTAGCAAACAGCGCGGCCTCCGCTTCGGCGGTTTTCTGGTCCATGGGAACATGCTGAGCCAGATAATCGGCCCCCTGCTTGAGGCTGAATGTGCCCAGCGCCAGCTTCACGTCTACCTCCACGCGCAGCGCCCGCAGCCGCATGAAGTTGTAAATGATTTCCCGGGTTCGCGGGCTGTCATCAAACAATCCCGCTTGCAGCATCATCTCTTCGGCATAGAAGCCGATTCCTTCATTGGCTCCGGAGTCGTAGTAGTGGCGGCGAATCGGGTCCTCATGCTTCCACGACAAACACATCTGAAAATAATGGCCGGGCACACCCTCGTGGACCATGTCCGGACGCACATCTTTGGCCGTGGCCAGCCAGAAATAACCAAGGTTCGGTGCCGGAGGACTTATCCAGCGCACACCGTCGTCGTTCAACCTCCTGGGCCCGGTGAAGTCGTCCAACTCGCCAAAGTCCCCAAGCGCCTCGAGATAACCCGGCATGGGGCTAAGAGTGTAATGACGCGTGTCCGGGGGCACGGTCAGAATGGCTTTGTTCTCAAGAAACTTCCGGATCGCAAGTTCGTCACTTTGCGACTTCCTGATCTCGTCTTCCAGATTCGCCGCGACGTTCAATTCCGGCAAACCTTGGTTCCGCACTCTTTCGTATTGTTCGAAAGCTACAGCGCGTGCCCACTCCTGAGCGCTGATGGCGAAAAGTTGCTCAGGGGTGTAGGGCAAAAGGGCAACCTGGTTCAGAAAGAATTCGTAATCGGTACGGCCCACCGCCGCATCGGTCGGCATTTTGTCGAGGTTTTGTTCGAGCCAGGACTGATAAGACTCCAGCGCCGCAATCGCCTTTTCCGTCGCCTGCTTGAACGACGCCGGGATGGCCTCCTCTCCCGATTGCCTATGAAGCATGGGGGTAACCGCAGCTTCAACCCGCATCAGCTTGGATCGGATTTGTTCGAGCTCAGCGATAGCGAGTTGCGCGAAAGGCCGAGCCGGATGGAGGTTCTTCCTTCCATCGGCAAGTATTGCAGGCATCTCATCCATCCGTTCAACAATTTCCCGGCTCCGGGCTGCGTCAAAGGGCGGAGGCTGCACCAACGCCTCCAGCAGGGCAGTAAGAGTCTGATCTAAATAGAACGAAGGATCCCGCTCCCAGCGCCGATTTAGCTCCAGTTCCCATCGCACACGCGCAATCGCCGAGCCCATCAGGCGGTAGTCAACTTGCTGAGTGCGATTCCAGCCCTGAGGGTTCAGCTGCTTCCATCGTGTTTCATAATCTCTCAGAGCTACCCTCTGCCGGGCGAGGGATGCGGCGGACCAATCCCTTGGCCCAGCCGGATGATCAATTCGGGGAATATCGTCCTGGGAGAATGGCTGATAGCGGGCCCGCCACTGCCAGAACTCATCAGCCAGGGACTGCAGAGAATCGTTTGCCCGAATTGGTTTCTCCCGGGCGACGACGACAGGAATAAAACAGCGGCAAACAACAAGTATCAGGATCGCCAAATTCTTGATCATGGATTGTCTCAAAATAGATCGTCCTAGAACGGATTGTCCTGGAGCCAAGAGGCTTTACACCCAGCCGCCATCAATGACGTAGCTTTGGCTGGTGATGGCACCACTGTCATCTGCGGCAAGAAAAAGCGCCAGCCGGGCAACTTCTTCCGGCAGGATCATCTTCTTCAGGGCCTGCCTGCTCAGAATCTCGGCCACGTACGCCTCCGTAAACCACAATTGTTTCTGGCGCTCGGTGTGGATGGCTCCGGGCAGGATGCAGTTTACGCGAATGTTGTCCGCGCCCAGTTCATGGGCCAGTGTGCGTGTGAGTCCCACAATCGCAGCCTTCGCGGTGATGTACACGGGCAACCCGGTAGACGGGATCATCCAGCTGATTGAGCTCAAGTTGATGATGGACCCTCGGCCCGCTTTCTTCATGGCCGGAATAACCGACTGAGTCACGAAAAACTGATGCCTGAGATTCACCGCCATCGCCCGGTCCCAATACTCCGGCGTCACTTCTTCCAGGGAATGGCGGGCATCATTTCCCGCGTTGTTGACCAACACATCCACCGTTCCGAATTTCGCAATGACGTTCTGCACCCAGCCGCGAGTAGCATGAATGTCGGTGAGATCACAGGGCAAAAAATAAGGCTCGGTGTCGCCGTTCGATCTGATCTTGTTCACGAGTTGCGACCCGGCTTCATTCTGGATGTCCAGAAAAGCCACCTTGGCGCCCTGTTTGGCGAACTGTTCTACAATTTTTTCGCCAATCCCGCAAGCCCCACCCGTCACCACAACAACCCGGTCGCGCAGGCTGGGGTAGGAGCCAAATTGCACCGGCTTTTCCGTACGTATTTGCTCGTCTCCCGTCATTCTGGTTCCCTCGAGAGGTTTGCCTTTAGTAGGTTGCCCGTCCGCCGCTGAGATCAAATACCGCTCCCGTGGTGAAAGAATTTTCTTCGGAGACCATCCACGCCACCATGGCGGCGATCTCCTTGACCTCGAGAAATCGCCCCCGCGGAATCTTGGAAAGCATGTAATTCACATGCTCCGGAGATACCTGATCGAAGATTCGCGTGCGCGCCGCCGCCGGCGTTATGCAGTTAACCGCGATGTTCTGGTCAGCCACTTCTTTCCCCAATGATTTGGTAAAAGCGATCACGCCGGCTTTTGCGGCACTGTAGGCGGAGGCGTTCGGATTTCCTTCCTTTCCCGCAATGGAAGCCACGTTTACGATCCGGCCATATTTCTGGCGCAGCATAAAAGGCACGACCGCCCGGCAGCATAAAAATACTCCGATCAAATCCACTTCGATAATCTGTTTCCAAACATCCACCGGATACTCCCAGCTCTTCAGGTCCGGCCCGGAAATCCCCGCATTGGCAACTAGAATATCGATCTTCCCGAACTTCTCCGCAGTAGCCGCGGCGGCGCTACCAACGCTCCCGGCGTCGGTCACATCGGCGGTCACGCCGTCGACAGTGCCGCCACCGCCAAGGTCCTTCACGGCGGACGTGAGCAATTCCCCCTCCAGGTCCCAAAGCGTGACAGAGGCGCCTGAGGATAGCAAGCGCTCCGCCACCGTGAACCCAATACCCTGCGCTCCCCCGGTTACGATGGCATGACGATTCTGTAAGTCGATCTTATTCATTTGCTACTTCCCTCTTGTAATTTCTGCCAGCAGTCTAAAGATCGAGGGGCCGGAGGCCATTCGTCGATAGGTCGCCACGCCGATCGCCAAAGCCATCTGCGTCCCCAGCTGCGCTGGCATTCTGAACCGGGCAAGCACACCTCAGTGGAAAAAAGGCCCGTCAAATCTCGCCTACGCTAAGTAGAATCAACCGGTCTTTAGCTCATGGGTTTTTATTTCTCTTCAAGTGCATTTTCCGCAGCCTCCAGGAGATTCCGTATGAAACGCATCTGCTTTATCTTGCAGGTAAAACCAGACCGCCTCGAGGAGTACAAGGCACGCCACCGCACCGTCTGGCCCGAAATGGAGGCGGCGCTGCGTGAGACTGGTTGGAATAACTATTCATTGTTCCTGCGCTCTGACGGCCTTCTCGTCGGCTATCTCGAAACCGAAGATTTCGAACGCGCGCGCGCGGGAATGGCCAAACGTGAAGTGAACGAACGTTGGCAGCGCGAAATGGCCAGTTTCTTCGTCCAGCCCGAGGGCGTGTTACCGGACCGGGCTATGGATCCGCTGGAAGAAGTCTTCCATGTCTAACAACTCGGGGAAAAAACTCCGGTTCGCGGTAGAGAACTAGTAGCCAACTACCTTTCTACAAAACAACATATCAGCTAATTCCGCTTACTTAACCGGCGGGGCGGCGGTTTACCCGACGGCTCCACCAGTTCGAGATCAATAACGATGGTCACATCATCACCGATCATGCTCGGTAGCGAACTTACACCAGAATCCTGACACTTGATTTGGGTGGTCGCCGATGCACCCACGTGCGCGTTTCCCCTTGGGTCCTTCATGGGAGGAGTCGGGCCATCTCCATCCAGCCATACTTCTTTGGTAACTCGGTTGATCGTTAGGTCGCGGATCACCTTCAATTTATCAGCTCCAGCTCCCTCGACGCGCTTTGACTTGAAGGTGATCGTCGGGTATTTCGCAGTATCCAGGAAATGTGCGCTGCGGCCGGTCGTTGTCGCGCATCTCTACTGGCGTGTCCCACGAAGGGGCATCGATTGTGACATCGAAGGCAGACTTACTCGGATCCGCGGCGAAATACTGTACATCGCCGTTGACTTTTGTGAATGTTCCTCGAAGCGTCGATATCTCCAGATGCCGCACTGCAAACTGAGCGGCGCAGTGCGGACGATCCAGATGCCAGGTTTCGATTCGTGCCGCTGCCAGGGAATTGCCAATGGCGAGCAGACAAATCAAAGCCCCGGCCGATAGTGTAAGGTCACCAACTTTCTCTGGCTCATTTCGAGCGTCCTCCACTTTCCTTAGACCACTCTATTTTGGTTGCAGATCGTACAGGCTGAAATACGCTTCTGTAAAGCGGTTCGCCTGATGCTCCCGTCCGCACAACTTATCGCCCGGTCTCGGAGTCGGCGCCCGACCGCGTTACCCGGACGAAGCACTAGTCTCTGGATCGTAGTGTTACACTTTCGGAATCCCGATGAGGAGCGAATTGCATGGCCGAAAAAGCCGAAGTCCGTCATACCCTGAACGAACAGCAAGCGCGCCAGCTTGCGACCGTCACCAAGACGGTCCCGATGATGCAGGCGATCACGCCACGCTGGCTGGTCAATTTCCTGCAATGGGTCCCGGTCGAAGCCGGCACTTATCGTGTCAACAAAGTCGTCCCGACGCGTCCCGGGACGCGCACCGTTGAGTGCAGCCCGGGCGAGGATGTCGACCTGCCCGAAATCTACGTCGATTATGAGGAAAAGCCGCGCGAGTACACGTTGAGCGCGGTGACCACCGTCCTCGACCTGCAGACCCGCATCTCCGATATGTACCGCAGTCCCCACGATCAGATCAGAGAGCAGCTTCGCCTCATCATCGAGAAGGTCAAAGAGCGCCAAGAGAGCGAACTGATCAACAACACAGAATACGGTCTGCTCAACAACGTGGATGATTCGATGCGGGTGAAGACGAGAAAAGGCGCGCCCACGCCCGACGACCTGGACGAACTGATCGCCAGAGTCTGGAAGGAGCCGGCCTTCTTCCTGGCGCATCCGCGAGCGATCGCCGCCTTCGGCCGCGAGTGCACGCGCCGTGGCGTGCCGCCACCGACGGTGACGGTATTCGGTTCTCCCTTTCTCACCTGGCGCGGACTCCCGCTCATCCCCTCCGACAAGGTCGCGATCAAAGGAGAAAAGACAAACATCCTTCTGTTGCGGACGGGTGAGAAGAAGCAGGGCGTAGTCGGCCTGTTCCAGCCCGGCATCCCAGGTGAAGTGGCCCCTAGCTTGTCGGTCCGCTTCATGGGCATCAACCACAAAGCGATCGCTTCATACCTGATCTCGCTTTATTGCTCGCTGGCCATTCTTACCGAAGATGCTCTCGGCGTTCTCGAGAACGTCAGTGTGGATCAATACCATGAGTACAAATGATCCCGCATCGGCGGAAAGGTCTACGCTGGTCCCGGCGCAGGATTCAGGCGAGCTGACAGGCGAGAGCTTGTCGGCAGTGATGACGTCGCTGCCTGATCCGGCGGTGATCGCCAGGCTAGCCAACGAGTTCTTCGCGGCGCTGCCGGCGAATGTGGCCCCGGAAAATGTGGGCGCGAGCGTCCCCGCTGGTGCCGGTGCCAGCCGTCTTCCGCCAGTTCCCTCTCCACCGACGGACGTGCAGGCGCTCGCCCCGAGACTTCCCGATCCGGCTCCGTCGCTCGCGGTGCCCGGCTCGGTGGGTTACTTTCTTGATGGAAACAATACTTCGCCACTGAACGCTGCTCCGTCGTTTCCTTCGCTGAATGACGCCTTCGCCTTTCCTTCCGTACCGAATCCTGTTACACCGAATCTTGGCGCGCCGAATCCTGCTGTGCAGGATTCCAGCGTACCGACTCCGGGCGTTGCCGGCCCACAGTCGGTTTCAGGCATTCTAGCTTCGCCGTCACCGGTGCCAGCCACACCCTTGACTGAAAGCGAGCTGCGTGCGATTCCAGTTTCGCTGGCGAGCCTAGCATTCGCACCTAGTGTTGGCGCTGGCTCGGCGCCGCAGGCTTCCGCCTTCTCAGCTTACTTCCTCGATCCGGAGAAAAGCGCACCGCTAGCCGCCACACCGTCGTTCCCCGCAGCTACCGAAATGTTTTCCTTCCCGGGCGTGCCCGGCGTTCAGTCGGTTCCCGGTGTCCCAGGCGTGCCGTCATCTCCGCCGACCAATCTTCAAGCGCTTGCGGATGCTGCCTCGACACCGGCAGTGCCCGGTTCGTCGGCCTACTTTCCGGGTGAAGAGAAGGCTCCGGCGACGCCAGCGCCGCCCCTCTACATCGAGTCGCTGGAGTTTCGCCCGGACGTCGTATCCGATATGGGATCGTCCGCACGCCCGTTCGACCCACACATCATCCGGCGCGATTTTCCCATCCTGCAGGAACCGGTGAACGGGCGGCCGCTGGTGTGGCTCGACAACGCCGCCACCACCCAAAAACCCAACGCGGTCATCGACCGCATCTCGTCTTTCTACCGGCACGAGAACTCGAACATCCACCGCGCCGCCCACACGCTTGCGGCGAGAGCCACCGACGCCTACGAGGGCGCGCGTGAAAAGGTGCGTCGCTTCCTGAACGCCTCATCCACCAGCGAGATTGTGTTCGTTCGTGGCGCCACCGAAGGCATCAATCTGGTGGCCAAGAGCTGGGGACACCGCAACGTCCAGAAGGACGACGAGGTCGTCATTACCTGGCTCGAGCACCACGCCAATATCGTTCCGTGGCAGCAGCTGTGCTCGGAAAAAGGTGCGCGTCTGCGGGTGGCGCCAGTCAACGACCGTGGAGAGGTCATCCTCGAACAATACGAAAAACTTCTCGGCCCACGCACCCGCATCGTAGCCTTCAGTCAGGTGTCGAATGCGCTCGGAACCATCACGCCGGCACGGGAAATGGTTGCGATGGCTCACCGTCACGGAGCCCGCGTGCTGGTGGACGGCGCGCAGTCCATCGCCCACATGGGAGTGGACGTGCAGCTCCTCGACTGCGATTTCTTCGTCTTCTCCGGCCACAAGATCTTCGCACCTACGGGAATCGGTGTCGTCTTCGGAAAAGCTGACCTGCTCGAGACCACCCCGCCCTGGCAGGGCGGCGGCAGCATGATCCTGGATGTGACTTTTGAGAAAACGGTGTACAACGTGCCGCCGGCGCGCTTCGAAGCCGGCACCGGCAATATCGCCGACGCGGTGGGGCTGGGAGCCGCGCTCGACTACCTCGAGCAGATCGGCATGGAGAACATCGCCCGCTACGAGCATGACCTGCTGACCTACGCCACCGCAGGGCTGCTCACCGTCCCCGGCCTTCAGCTTATCGGAACCGCGCGTGAGAAGGCGAGTGTGCTCTCTTTCGTCCTCGACGGTTTCCGCACCGAGGACGTCGGCAAGGCCCTCAACCAGGAGGGAATCGCGGTGCGCGCCGGACACCACTGCGCCCAGCCCATCCTGCGCAGGTTCGGCCTCGAAACCACGGTCCGCCCGTCGCTCGCGCTCTACAACACTCGCGAGGACGTCGACGCACTGGTCGCCGCGTTGCTCCGCATCCAGGCCGGACGCGGCCATCGCGGCCTCTAACCAAGGTTGCCTCGCAAAGAGTAAATGGCTAGGGTTAAGCCCAACCACGCGCCTGCGAAATTGACGTAATGTTTCAGGTGGAACATTTTGTTATGACTGAATTGTACGTGCACTATAATCTGTATTTCGGTAAAACGCCTCTTTGTGTGAGAGAGTTGCCCGGGCAAAGGGCTCGGCCCTTTAATAACGAAGGACGGGCACCGCGAGCGGCTCATGCACCGGAACTGTGTCCAACAGTCCAAGCCCGGATGAACTCCTTTCTTGTGGACACGCCACGCCCTCCAAATTACAGTCCAGCGTCATGCATTTTCTCGAGGGGGGAATCACGGCGACCTGGAGGAGCCCATGGCTGCTTCGCTCTACTGGTACCCCTGGTCACAGTGCTCCTTGTCACGCTGCCAGTGCCCCCGGAGTAATCTGTATCGACTGGGCCACCCGCGCCCTCACCTCGAATCGCAGCGACAATCATCCCTGACCGACAGAACAAGCGCGCGGTCACTCGTAGCGAAGACCTTGAATAGGATCCAGTTGCGATGCCTTTCTGGCGGGATAGTATCCAAAAAGAATTCCGATGCTGGCGGCAAACAGACCGCCAATGGCGAGCACCTCTGGTGTCAACTTGGTTGGAAACGCGAAGAGCTGTTCGACGATGGCTGACGAAAAGATCCCTGCCAAGATACCCAGTACCCCTCCAAGCGTGCTGAGAGCGACCGCTTCGCTGAGAAATTGCAGCTGAACGTCCCATTCGGTAGCTCCCACGGCCAGGCGGACTCCAATCTCGCGCGTCCGCTGGGTGACCGACACCAGCATGATATTCATAATTCCGATCCCGCCGATCAACAACGATAGGGATGCCACGCTGCCCAACAGAATCGTCATAATTCGACTGGTGGCGAGTTGGGCCTGAATCAGATCCTCCGGCCTGCGGACATTGAAATCGTCGTCCTCGGCAGAGGTCAAGTGGTGACGCTCCCGAAGCAAGCCTGTGATCTGGGTTGTCGCCTCGGTCATGGCGTCGCGAGAGACGGCGGAGCAAAAAATGTCATCCAGCCAAAATGTACCGGTGAGCCTCTTCTGCACCGTGGTATAAGGCATGACTACGACATCGTCCTGATCCTGGCCCGTAGCCGAAAATCCTTTCGGGTACAGAACACCTACCACCTTGCACGGCAGATTCTGAACCCGGATTGTCTTTCCCGTCGGGTCGTCAAGTCCGAAAAGGTACTCGACCACGGTTTGACCCAGCACACACACTGGGACGGCGGCCTCCACATCCGCCGATGTAAAAAATGTGCCAAGGCGCATTGGCCACCTGCGAATCTGGACGAATTCCGGCGTAACCCCTCGGTATTGGGTAGTCCAGTTCTCCCCGCCGTAAACGACTTGCAGATGGCCATCCACGTTGGGAGACATACTTTTGATCAATGGCACTTGCTCGGCGATGGCATGGGCGTCGTTGAGCACCAGAGACCGAGTGCCGCGCGCTCCCGCCCGCATGCCGTTCCGGGACCGGCTGCCGGCCTCGATCCAGACAAAGTTGTTGCCCAAACTTTGCAGTTGGTCTTCTATCTTGCTGCTGCCGGCATTGCCGATGGCAACCACGCAGATAAACGCTCCCACGCCGACGGAGATGCCCAGAATGGTGAGGACACTGCGAAGCCAGTTCCGCGAGAGGGATACGAACGCTTCCCGAAACAGAGCCTTGAGATTCATGTGGGGAAAATAGCAAAGAAAGATTTTAACTCTGATCCGGTTAAGTCGGGCAAAGCTCTTCGATGGTAGTACCCGTCCGCAGATCTCCAGACTGTCTCCAGACTGCGGACCGAAGTTGTGCCGAGAAGAAATTATTTCCGACCCGTTGGCCGGAAATCCCGCGGCGACTGGGCCGTTTGCGCGATCTTGTATGCACTTCCGGACCGTTGACCGGTTCCCAATTCGGGCCTAACTTCGCGATTGAGTCCTTCCCAATCTTGCAGCGCCAATGGATTGAGAATCAACCCCGAGGGCCCCGCCACCCCCTTGAGGCCGTTCGGAGCGCACCAGCGCCAGCTTCTTTCCTGCTCTGGCCTGGTCTGGCCCACACCGAGCGCTTGAGTTAAACGTGCTCCGCTTCTCCCGTTGCACGACCTTAGTTGACGCAACAGTGCGTCTTGCTCCGCACATGGAGGTACGAATGAAATTCCCGAATGCACTTTCTCTATTCTGGTGTCTCGGTCTTCTTGCGATCCTCAGTACAGGGGCGCTTCAGGCCCAACAAGACCCCGGACCCCGGGGTGGAGCCCCGGGAGGTGGCGGGCCCATTCCCGCACTGAACTCCAGCGAACAAGCTTTGTTTAGCAGAGCGCTCGATCACTTCATGGAGCTAAATTCAGTGGATGGCAGCATATCCGCAGAAGAGAGCATCGGCCTGGGACCAACATTCAACGGCAATGGTTGCGCGATGTGCCATGCGGAGCCGGCAATCGGCGGCAGCAGCCCCGGCACGATCAGCCGTCTGGCCCCGGTTCCTAACCCGCAGGTTGCGCTGGCCACGCTTCACGGTGCTACTAACATTATTCCTGCCTTCATCACGCGTGACGGTCCGGTCCGTGAGGCTCGCTTTGTCCGGAACCCCGACGGCTCGCCAGACGGCGGTGTTCACGGCTTATTTACCATCGCCGGCCGTTCCGATGCTCCCGGCTGTACGCTGGCGCAACCGAACTTCGCTCTCCAGCTGGCCTACAGTAACGTAATTTTCCGCATTCCCACTCCGCTGTTCGGCCTCGGCTTGGTGGAGGCAACGCCCGACGACACCCTACGGGCGAATCTGGCTGACGATCGAGCCGCGAAAAGCGCGTTAGGTATTCGCGGAAGCTTCAATACCAACGGCAACGACGGCACTATTACGCGCTTCGGCTGGAAGGCTCAGAACAAGTCGCTGCTTATCTTTGCCGGCGAGGCCTATAACGTCGAGTCAGGCGTAACCAACGAAAACTTCCCCAACGAGCGCAGTGCTGTACCCGGCTGCGTGTTCAATGGCTTGGAGGACCCGAGCCCTACGGACGGCACCACCTCTGACCTGGTGAATTTCGCCATCTTCATGCGTCTGGCCGCGCCACCGACGCCGGCGCTACCGCCAGGTGTCACTGCCCAATCCGCGCGGAACGGTGCGAGCCTGTTCCACCGCGTCGGCTGTGCCCTGTGCCATACACCAACGCTCACCACCGGCATGTCATCGTTCACCGGCATGTCCAACTTCGCCTACAGCCCCTTCTCCGACTTCGCTCTCCACCACATGGGGGACTTGCGAGATGGCGTCACCCAAGGGGCGGCTGGGCCGGACCAATTCCGAACCGCACCACTTTGGGGTCTTGGCCAGCGCCTGTATTTCCTGCACGACGGACGCACTTACGACCTTTTGCAGGCTATCGAGGCCCATGCCGACTGCGGCGGAGCTCGCCGTGGTCATGATCACGACGGAGACTATCATCGCCTCCAGTCGAGCTGTAATTCGGAAGCCAACGGCGTCATCAACAACTTCAATGCGCTCACCAAACCACAGATACAGGACATGCTGAACTTCCTGCGATCTTTGTAAGCGGGGGGTTCGAAGCCAAAAGCAAAGATTTCTGATCCAATAGTTTCGCCGCAGAGTTAGGCCGCAGCTGTCGTCTTGCGCGACTTCACGGCATGGATTGCCTGAAGGCCGGCGACCTCGGTTTTCCAGTTGTAATACTCTCTTGCTCGCGCCTTCGCGTCGAAATCACTGAAGATGACTGTATATATTTCGCCATCCCCATCGAAGTCCATGGCTTGAACTACCCAATTGCCTGATCCATCTTCGCTCTTGAATATGTCCCATTCCATGAGAGTCACACTCCCGTTTGGATTCGATTCCGGCACGCGATGCGGCTGGCGAAAATATGATTGCTGCGCGGCAGGTCTCGCATTGCCCCGCGCGCACACGGCCGTCCCCAATAGTTTGACAGCCCCGCGCTTAGTTGCGCCGTCGAACCTGCCTCGGCAATATCTGGCCGCTCAATCTCTGTTTCCAGGTGCGAAGCAGGCACCGCCATTGCTGGTCTCAGGCGTTTGATTTCCCTTTCGTGCTCGCCCCTGCCTTGGTTGTTTTTCCCAAATCTGAATGCGAACTCCTCCGACGGTGTCACAACTGGGATCAGAATGCGGGATGGTCCCATATCTCCAGAGAGTGAAGCGATACAGTACATACTGTATGTCTGGGTGCTGGCCACCTTTGTGGTTCCAAGCACGGGCAAAAGGGGCGGCCTTGGATCGAAAGCCCGCGTGACAAGGGTGGGTCAGCCCCCTGTTTACAACCGTAGTCCTGATGGAGCAGACTTTTGTTGGCTTCGCGTTTGGAACAAGCCCAACCGACACCTACATCGATGCTGGGCAGCACGCTCGCAATCAACGGAACTGTATGAACGTCCTTCTACTTTCCATGCCCGACTATTTCGAGCACATGCCGCCTGTCGCCGTTCGCATGCCCAACGGCGCTCTGACCTCACTCGCGGGAAACGTCGATTCCCACCACCGAGTCGCGGTTGCCGATCTGATTCTCAGCCATCGTCAGGTGCGGAACACGGTCACCGGGCTGGTGCGTGACTTTGATCCCGACGTTGTGGGGCTTTCCGTGATGACCTTCCAGCGCCCGACGGCTGGGCGCGTTATCGATCTAGTGCGCGCGCTTAAACCTGGCGTGAAAGTCGTTGTGGGCGGCTACGACCCTAGTCTTGCCCGCGAAGCCTACGAGGGGATGAACGTGGATTTCATCGTGCGCGGCGAGGGCGAGGTCACTCTTCGTGAACTTCTGCGTGCGATCGAGCAGGGTGGACATTTCGACCTGATCTGCGGCCTTTCGTACCGCACCGGCGATCGCTGGTTCCATAACTCCAACCGTCCGGTACATCGGTTGGAAGACGATGAGATCCGCCCGCCCAACCGTAACGCCCGTGTGCTCCAGGGCTACACGCTGCTCGGCCGCCAGGTAGATGTGATCGAGACCTCGCGCGGCTGCACCTACGACTGCAGTTTCTGTTCGATCATCGAAATGCGCGGACGCAACTTTCACACCTACAGATTCGAACGTATTCTGGCCGACATCACTGACGCCCGAGACCACGGCGCCCGGACCATTTTCCTGGTGGACGACAACATTACGCTCAACGTGCATCGTTTCGAAGCCCTCTGCCATGCCATCATCGAGGCTGGGCTGAACAAGCTGGATTACTTTGTCCAAGCCATGACCTCCGCCATCGCCACGCATGGTAAGACACTTGCGCCGCTGATGCGCCGGGCCGGATTCCGCTACGTCTTTCTGGGGATTGAAAACATCCTGGAAGACGATCTCCAGTTCTTGCGCGCCACCGCGAAGAACACGGAGCGTGACGATGGGCGGAATGCCGGCAACGCTTCGGTGAAAGCAATCGACTGGCTGCACCGAAACAAGATGTACGTAGTCGGAGGTCTGATCGTGGGCAACCCCGACGACACTCGTGAATCCATTGAGGCCAACCTGGCCTTCGCCCGGCGCTACGTGGACTGGCCGTATATCCAGCACCCCACGCCCTATCCGCGGACGCCGATGACGGAAGAGTTCCGCGAACGCGGCCTGATCACGAATGAGCGGCTGGAGGAATACGATGGTACTACCGCGGTCGTGCGCACCGAGCACGTGTCGGCGGAAGAAGTCGAATTCGCTCGCTGGAAAGCTGAGCGTTGGATGAAAGCTCGCCATATGCCGGCGGCCCTGCTCCACGATCCTTGGTTCGTCGTACGGCACGCTCCGGAGATGCTAACCCAAACCTTCCGCGGTTGTACGTTGCGCTCGGTGCTAGGACTAGAAGACGAGCGCAGGGCGTTCGAGCGTTACAAGGCAATACGGCATCGGGAGCGGAAATACGTATAGTAAGGAGGGCGGGTGGCCCAGCCTTCACATATTACACTCGGAGGTGGAAATTGAGTCGCAGTGGCCCGCGCGAAAGAGGGCGAGGGTTCGGATATCTCTGCCAGCGGAGCTACGTGCGCCGGCAGAAAACCTCCGCCCAGCGGAGCTTGGACGGGCATCCTCGAGAATAAATGGATAGAGATAGGCCGGCCCCACCCGATCATGAAGGCCTTTATAGTTCGAAGATCCGATATAACGCAGATGGCTGCTGTGCTTGAAGCAAGGTGGTTGCGACATTGCAGACTCGAATTCCTCCAGCCGTGCGTCCCTCCGGAGCGCCGTGATGAGCATGTCCGTGCAGCACTAAATCAGCGCCGTGACGATCCACTACCTCGGCTAGGCGCGAGGTGCCCATGAAAGGGTAGATTTCAGGCGATTCACCCTTCACGGTGGTAGCGATGGGGGAGTAATGCACCACCACCACACGTTTCGGGGCGCGTAACTGCGACATCGCCCGCTCCAGTTTCACTGCTTCATCAATTGAGGCCCGGACGAAAGCTTTGATCTCGCGTTCCCCGAACGAAGTCAACATCGCAGGTCCGAAACCACCCACGAAACCTTTAGTCCCGGCAAACCCCACTCCGTCACGTTCGTAAGCGCTCCCATCCAGCACCTTGACACCTCTTTCGGTCATCATGCGCATGAGTTCGGTTTCCTGGCCGCATTCATAGTCATGGTTGCCGAGCACAGCGACAGTAGGGATTTGCAGGTGAACGAGTACGTCCAGCAGGGGTTCCATCTCGTCCGGATGACCGTTGTTAGTAAGATCTCCAGCCAGCACCAAGACGTCGGCCGCATCACGAATCTTCTCGAGTTGATCGCTGAGTACAGCGTGGCGCTGAACGGTGAAGTGTAGGTCGGCAATGGCCGCTATCCTCATATTGCTTGATTCTTGTCTTGAAGCAGCTTAAGCGATCTGGTCATCACAGCACGCCCAGATGTATCTCACTTTTTTCGCAGCCGACGCGCCCGGTAGTCCGTGAGCACATCCTCCAGTCCCCATTCTCTTACGTCGATGGCAAACATGTTGTCATCCACCAAACTGCCACGAAATTGGGCGTTGGCATCGGGTTGAGAGATCACTTTGGAGAAACGCGCCAGGAGATCCCGCCAGATCGCTTGCGGCACATAGTGTGTTTGTGCCGGATAGACATATCGAAACAGTAGGAGAGTCCAAAGCAACATTTCCCAATGTTCACCTGCCAACCGAAGTACGCGAGCCCAGTCGATCTTGCCCCGGGTTCCGTAGATGACATGCGCGATATCCGCCCCGTCGAAACGCTCACGGCGCGTAACGAAGAGCTTAGAAGCCAAAAGTTCCTCCGGCGCCAGGACCCTGGTGGGCACTCCATGAACCACGGCAGCCTGCGCGCGCCGAATCCAGGAATTCTCGACGACAATCACGGCATTGCTCATGCCAGTAATCAGGTCAACAAAGAAGCCATCACGATGAGCCTTCGCAAGCCATATCGGATCGCGCACCTCGCATTCAAAGCCATGTGAGTGCAAATGATCGAGAGCAATCCTCAAATTTTTCGTTGTCAGGAAAATGTCCAGATCTTTGGTGGTGCGACAAATGCCGGTGTGCTGTTGCAGGGCAAAAGCGCCGGCGACGGCATAGGGGATATGCTTCTGCTCAAGCAGAGTAAGCACTTCACGGAAGAGTGCTTCCTGCCTCTCCGGCATCTCCATCGGAACCGACGAGGTCAGTGGTACCTGCTCGGCGCAATTGGCATCATCATCGAGCACGACGCGGTTAGATGCGCAGATGCGCTTCCACGTGCCCCGGTGCTCCTGCGACAGAGTGCCTTTTCACCGGGGCCACCACCCCGGCGTGGGCGGCGCCATTTCGGCGACGGTGAAGCTGCGTGCGGCGCAACAAAACCCCGCCCAAGCGGAAGCTTGAACGGGCGCCCTCGAGAGTAATTGAATTAAGGTAAGCCACTCGCCCTCCCTAACTCCAATTCGGGCGGTTCAGACGCCGGCTGAAGCTTTATGGGTCAGAGCTGGCTTGGCAATCTGGCGGGACTTGTTCACTTTCAACAACAGGTCAGAGATGGCCTGGTGATCGGCTGGTTTGGAGAAGTAGTATCCTTGCGCAAATCCGCAATCGAGCTCTTTGAGCTGGTTGACCTGCTCTTCCGTTTCTGTGCCTTCTGCCACCGTGACCAGTCCCAAGTTCTGGGCCAGCATGATGATGATGCGGACAATTTTGTGGCTTTCCGCGTCACTATCCATGCGGGAGATGAAAGCACGATCGATTTTCAAGGAGTCCACCGGGAACTGCTGCAAGCGGCTGAGCGACGAATATCCGGTGCCGAAATCATCTACGCTCAGGCGAACCCCCAGGGCCTTGAGTTCGGAAAGTACAGAAGCCGCCCTTTCCGGATCTCCCATGGCGATGGTTTCCGTAATCTCTAACTGTAAATTTTTGGGATCGAGTCCTGTTTGCTTGAGGGTCTCTCCGATTCCTTTCGCCAGGTTGGGATGCGCGAACTCCTTGGAGGTAATGTTCACGCTCATGGTAAGCGCTGGCTCGGCCGGAAATTGAGCGTGCCACGATGTCACCTGTTCGCAGGCTTCACGCAGCAGCAACCGGTTCATCGGGATAATCAGGCCGGTCTCGTCGGCTACCGCGATAAACTCGGCTGGTGCGAGCAGACGATCTCCGTGCTGCCATCTGGTCAGGGCTTCGAAACCGGTGATTCTGCCGGTCTTCAGGGAAATAATCGGCTGGTAGTGGGTTCTGAATTCCCCCAGTTCCAAAGCCTTGCGAAGCTCCGTCTCCAACTCCAAACGTCGGACTGCGCCTGCGTGCATGGCGGTATCAAAAACTTCACAGCGAGCCTTGCCGGTTTGCTTGGCACGATACATGGCAATGTTGGCATCCCGCAGCAGATCTTCCGCGTGGGCGCACGCGGCGGTGCTCAAAGCGATTCCGACGCTGGCGGTGACTACGATCTCGTATCCGTGCACCGAGAAGGGAGCAGCCAATCTGCCCTGGAGCCGTTCCGCCACGCGGATGCCATCGCTCGCGTTGCGGATGTCTTCCAGTAGCACGGTGTATTCATCGCCACCGATCCTGGCCAAGGTGTCGTCTCGGGGGGATTCGTTCAGCTGGGGGCGTGAAATCGTATCCACTTCCCGGAGCGAGGCGGTTAGCCTTTTGCCGACTTGAACCAGTACTTCATCTCCGACAGTGTGCCCCAGGCTGTCGTTAAAAACCTTGAATTCGTCGATGTCAATGAATAGGACGGCGAATTTGTAATCCTGGTGCCGTTTGGAGAGCGCGAAGGCACGCTGTAAACGGTCGAGGAAGAGGGCGCGGTTGGGAAGATTGGTGAGCCCGTCGTGGAAGGAGCTATGGGCCAGCATGTCTTCTGCCCGTTTGCGCTCGCTGATGTCGCGGTTGACGATCACCAGCTTTTCAGTTTCGCCTTTCCGGTTTGGGACAACGTTGGCGGTCGATTCGAGGATGCGCCAGGAACCGTCCTTATGCTGTATCCGGTATTCCAGCCGCTGCCCCTGGCCGGTAGAACGGGCCTTGCGGCCAGCCTCCAGTACTCGCGCGCGATCGTCGGGATGAACTTGTTCAATGGATGAAGTGGTTTTCAATTCTTCTGCCGAATACCCGAGGACGTGCTCATAGGCGGGACTGTTGTAGATTCTTTGGCCGGCGCCATCCACGACCGCGATCATGTCAGCCGCATTTTCAGTAATGAGCTGAAAGAGCTGGTCTCGCTCCGCCAGCTGCCGCCGGATTCGCTGCAGTTGCAAATGCTGATAAAGCGTGTAAATGTCGAATAGCAGGACGACGCAAGCCAGTCCCCGGACCCATTCCTTGAGATCAGTCCAATAACTGCCCTCGGCTTGCGGGTGCAACTGGAAGAAGGTTAGCGAGACAATCCCGAAAGTCAGAACCAGAGTTACGAGTACGGCCAGTCCCCACAGCCACCACTCGCGGCCCTCGATCTGCCATCTCTGGATCGGAGCTGCGGCGGGCTTGCTCTGGCCAACGATTGGGGTTGCTTGGTTCATGCGCGCTCTCTTGTCACTGAAGAGATTCTAGACTGGGAAAACTTGGGTGAAAGTTACCGAAGTTTTGAACGGGTAAGGGGCGGACGATTGATCCGGAAGGTAAGTTCCGGGTGTAGAACAGCTCCGCCCTGACCTCCTCCATGCGGCCCGCGTTCACTTCTAGCAAGCTTGCGCTCGCCGCCCGGACGGCGGCGTCCAGGCCTACGTGGTCTTTGCCGCAACACTTTTCTTGAAACTAGCGTCTAACCCTGCGGGGTGCTGCGTCCCGCGCGCCGGGGGTTGGTGTCTGGCGTTGGCGGGAAGGTATAATTAGTAGGGTCGCACTCATCTCGGAGGAAGTCATTATGAATCAGCGCGCAAGCGCTTTTTGGGCACAGTTGAAGGCAAACCGTCCCGCGTACGCCCTTTCGATTTTGCTTACCTTGACCGTCGGTATTTTGATCGGCACAGTTATTTCCTACGGGGTGAAGGGACAGGACAAGAAAGCAGCCTCCTCCGATGCCGCCATGTTGAGTGTGCCCTCGCCGCAGGTTCTGTCGAACCAGTTCTCCCAGATTTCGAAGCAACTCGAGCCGAGCGTGGTCAACATCAACACCGAATCCACCATCAAGACGCCCAAGCGGCGACGTGGCAGTCCGAATGACGATGACGTGAACCCGTTCGACGACTTCTTTGACCGCTTTTTCGGTGGACAGGGTGGCCAGGGAGGACAGGGCGGCGGCACTGGCTCGATTCGCGAGCGCTCCCTGGGTTCCGGCGTGATCGTGGATCCCAAGGGTTACATTGTCACCAACCGCCACGTGGTGGACAAGGCAGACCGGATTCGGGTGAAGCTGCAGGATGATCCGCCGGGAATGCTGCATGACGCCAAGGTAATCGGCTCGGATCAGGAAACCGATCTGGCCGTGATTAAGATTGAGAGCGACAAAACGCTGCCCACGGCCAAGTTGGGCAACTCCGAGAGCATGCAGGTGGGGGATTGGGTATTGGCGGTGGGTAGTCCATTTGGCCTGCAGGAAACCGTGACCGCCGGAATTGTCTCCGCCAAGGGACGCAACATTGTGCCCCAGCGTCAGTTCCAGTCGTTTATCCAGACCGATGCCGCCATCAATCCCGGCAATTCGGGCGGACCGCTGGTGAACATGGCGGGCGAAGTGATTGGCATCAATACCGCGATTCTTACCGATACCAACGCCTATGCCGGCGTGGGATTTGCCCTGCCCTCGAATACCGTAGTGCAAGTTTACAACCAGCTAATCGGTCCCGAACACCGAGTCGCGCGTGGTTCCATCGGAATCATGTTCAGCGCGCAGGAAAATCCCGCTATTGCGCGGGTCTACGGAGGCGGCTCCGGAGTCACCATCTCAGATGTAACCCCCGGCAGTCCTGCGGAACAGGCGGGATTGAAAGTGGGCGACACCATCGTCGCGGTTGACGGCAAGCCGGTAAAGAACGGCGATGATCTGGTGGCTGATATCGCTGGCCGCAAGCCGGGCTCGAAAGTCGCGGTGGGGTTCATACGCAATAGCAAGAAGCAGGAAGCGACGGCGACCGTGGCCGACCGGGCCAAGCTGTTTGCCGCGCGCTTGGGCGACGACGACGAAGGCGGCGTCGAAACCGGGCCTAAGGAAAGCAAGCTCGGCCTGACGGTGGGCTCTCTCACCCAGGACTACGCCGATCGCCTGGACGTGCCCGCCAACAAAGGCGTGATCGTGAAGGAGGTAAAGTCAGGCTCTTTCGGCGAGGATATCGGTTTGACCCGGGGCGATATCATCCTCGAAATCAACAAATTGACGGTGGACAGCGAAGAGCAGTTCAACCGGGTTTCGAGCACCCTAAAGAGTGGCCAGGACGTGGTTTTCCTGGTCCGCCAGCGGGGCGCCGGGCGCCAGGGCGGCACGATCTTCCTGGCCGGCACGCTTCCGTAACCAGGGCTAACCAGCCTTTGGGGCTGCCCAACCCTGGGGCTACCCAAAAGGGGCTGGCCTAAAAGAAGCTGGTGCTGCTGTCTGGGATGGTTTACCCTGCCTGCTCGATCAAGAATTGCTCTGGCGGGTCGTGACTTTGCGATTTGGTGGTTCCATTCCGGTGAGGTTGGTAGGCGCTGGCAGCGCCATGCTTTTGGTGTGCGGGCTGGCTTCGGCCCAAGCCAGCTACAAAGCAGCGGGCGCGAATCGGGACCAGTCGAAGGCCAGGTTGCAAGCTGTGGCCTCTCCTTCAAATTTCCACTCGACTTCGCGCAAGAGCCAAAAATTGCGCAAGAGTTCGCGCCAGCGTGGGCAGCAGAAGATCGATCCGGCGCGCTCCCGCGAAATTCAGGAAGCGCTGATTCGTGAACATTATCTGGACGGCGCCGCCTCCGGGGTTTGGGACCCCAACTCGCAGAATGCGATGGAACGCTTCCAGGCGGATAACGGTTGGCAGAGCAAGACGGTTCCTGACTCCCGGGCGCTGATCAAGCTGGGATTGGGGCCGGACCACGAACATCTGTTGAACCCCGAAAGCGCGATGACATCGCGGCCCGATCCACCTCACGCGTCGCCCTTGCTGAATCAGACCCCGGCAGGGGTGAGCCCACCTCAGAAGTAGAATCAGTCTCCAGTCTTCGGTCGTCAGTCCTCGGTCGTCAGGACTTGGTCGCTAGCCGTTGGTGGTTAGCCCTTGGCTTGTCCACGACAGGCCGAGCCACCCTGCGCTCACGACGGAAGACGGACGATTACTGCTTCCCTTTCATCACTGGATTCGGAAAGTAGGGCAGAGGTTTGTCGCTGATAACGGCGCGGGGATTGTCGTCTACCAGCGCTTGGGCGACTTCGTGGCCGCACAGTTTGGCCACTTTTTCTCTGGCTGCGGAGAGTGCTGGTACGCGGTGCTTGGTGTCATGAGCGTCCGAAGCCAGTACGTGCACGGCGTCTCGTTCCAGCAGCCACTCGGCGGCGCGAGCAACTTTTTGTCCCCAACCCCCGGTCACTGCCGAGGCGGTGACCTGCACGACGCAACCTTGATCCACCCACTGCAGAACCCGCTGCTGCGTCTCCTGCAGAATGGGATTGCGCTCGGGATGAGTGATCACCGGAATGATGCCGACGTCCGCCATCTTGCTGAAGTAGTCGTTGATTTGCGTGGGGATGCTGTAGTTGCTCAACTCCACCAGCAGGTAGTGGGTATCTTCGATGGTGAAGCGTCCTGGCGAAACCAGAACTTCCCGCAGGTTATCGTAAGAAAGATGAAAATCGCAGCCCAGGATCAGCTGTGGAGTCTGGCCCGCCAGTACCCGTAGATATTCGAGGTTGCTGGCCAGATGCTGCCGATTGTATTCAAAGCGTTCGTTGGCATGAGGCGTGGCTACGATGTGTTCAATGCCATCGTCGGCCGCCATGCGGCACATCTCCAGGGACATGTCCCATGACTTGGAACCGTCGTCCACCTGCGGGAGGATGTGGCAATGGATATCGATCACGTGGACTTCCGCAGGGGAGGGTTGTGAGTTGATTTAAGCAGATTTCCGGGGAAAGACAAAGGACGGAGGGATCGAGTCCCCGTTCTCTTCAAACTTTGGTCATCATAGTAATCTGCCATGCCGGCTGGGACAGTTGCCTGCTTTACCCACGCTCCTTAAACATTGTACGTTGTCACCTGCCATTGCGATAAAACAGTGACCGGCCGTCAGGAAAGCGCATCCATTACAGTTGAGATTTTACAGCTATTTTTGGCTTGCTATTTTAATCGGAGGTACATCTGGTGAGTGATCGCACTAAGATTTCAATCTCGAAGCCGGCGGGAACGGTAGAGCTCGGTCGCGAATTGACCGTCCACCGTTTGGGTTATGGGGCGATGCGTCTGACCGGAGCGGGAGTCTGGGGACCGCCGAAGGATCGGTCAGGAGCGCTCGCCGTCTTACGCCGGGCGCTTGAGTTGGGTGTGAATTTCATCGACACGGCGGATTCGTACGGTCCCGAGGTGAGCGAAGAACTGATTGCGGAAGCGCTGTCGCCTTACCCCAAAGATCTTGTGATCGCAACCAAGGGAGGCTGGATTCGTCCCGGACCGGGCCTATGGGCGCATGACGCGACGCCTGGCCATTTGCGCCTGGCGGTCGAGGGCAGCCTGAAAAGGCTGCGCCGGGACCGCATCGATCTTTACCAACTCCATATCCCCGATCCGATTGTGTCTCTTGAGGCTTCAGTCGGTGCCTTGGCCGAGCTGCAGGTCGAGGGGAAGATTCGCCTGATCGGCCTGTCCAATGTGACGCGGGAGCACGTCGAGCGCGCCCGCAAGATTGTGCCGATTGTTTCCGTTCAGAATCGTTACAGCTTCGCCGATCGCGAGTGGGACTACGTAGTCGATTATTGCCAGCAGAACGGAATCGTGTTCATTCCCTGGTTCCCCCTGGGGGCGGGCAAAGTTGCGAAAGAAACCGTTCAGCGGATCGCGGACGCGCATGGCGCCAAGCCCATGCACGTCGCGCTCGCGTGGTTGCTCCAGCGTTCCCCGGTGATGCTGCCGATTCCGGGAACTTCTTCAGTCGAACACTTGGAGGAAAACATGCTCGCCGGGCCCTTGCGCTTGACGGAGGAGGAGTTTGGGGAGCTGGCTGGAGTGCCGGAACTTGCGTTCTCGCGGTGAAGAGCGGCCACCGATTTACGCGGATTTTCACGGACAACTAGAGAGCAAAGCGTTCCACGATAAATCCGCGTTTATCCCTGGCGGCTTCGCTCCACTTCTCGCCAAGTGCGCGGAAATGGGGCTCCGCTTCTGTAAACCCACGACCACGTAACCTTGCGACTATTTGCCCATGGTGAGCACGACGCGGAAGCGGGCTCGTCCGTTGATCATTTGATCGTAGGCTTCTGCGGCCTTTTCCAGCGGGTAGCGTTCGATCATGGGGCGGACGCCGGTCAGCGAGCTGAACTGCAACGTGTCCTCGGAATCGATCGCAGAACCAGAGGGCCATCCCACGATGGTTCGGCGGGCAAACATGAGTTGCAGCGGCGTAATGGTGAGAGGCTCCGCGGCAGCTCCGACGATTACCATCTTTCCGTCCGGCGCCAGTCCATCGACCAAGGACGAGATCGCCTTCGAATCGGGCGCAGTGGCGAGAATCACGCGCGCACCGCCCAGGGTTTGCAAGGCGGCGCCTGGCGCGGCGGCGCCTGTGTCGATGTAATTGTGAGCGCCAAGTTTCTTGGCCAGGGCTTCCTTATCCCCACCGCGGCCAATCGCGACGGTGTGAAAACCCATCTGGCGCGCGCATTGAATGCCCAGATGGCCCAGGCCGCCGATCCCCTGCACTGCCACCAGATCGCCGGCTCGCGCTCCGGAGTTCCGCAGCGAGTTGTACACGGTGATCCCTGCGCAGAGCAGCGGCGCGGCTTCGTCAGGCGGCAGGTCGTCGGGCATGGCCGCAACCGCCTCGGCCGGGACTACCACGTATTCTGCGTAGCCGCCATCGAAGCTGATCCCGGTAATCTTCGCGAACTGGCAGAGAATGAAATGGCCTCGACGACAGGGGTCGCACGTAAAGCAGTGTCCACCGTGCCAGCCGACGCCCACGCGCTGGCCGGGTTTCCATTGCGTAACGTCGGACCCGACAGCGTCGATCCGTCCGGCGATCTCATGGCCCGGAATGCGCGGGTATTGCAATCCGGGAAAACCTGACTCTTTGACGACGGCGTCGCTGTGGCAGACGCCGCAGGCCTCGACCTTGATCCGCACCTGGGCGCGACCCGGCTCTGGATGCGGGCGCTCCACCACTTCGAAGTTTCCGCCAGCTTTGCTGACTTGTACGGCTTTCATGTTCTTTTTCTTTTGCCCTCAGGATTTGGAAGATTATGAGATCAGTTTAGGAGCAGGCTTTCTGGTCCACGGAAACAATTGCGAAGAACATGGTTATAGATGGGAAAGCGGATAGCGGAGATGCAGAAATTAGCGGAAATCGCCTTTCTGCATTCATCGGCGCGATTAGCTGCCTTACGCTCCCCGCCGTGTCTCTGCACAGCCCTGAGAGATGAGAACGGGCACCTTCTTTTACCTCGTCGCACACCTCCTGCGAGGTGATGGTGCTGTTTCCGGTCTTAATGGTTCCGTCGCTACTCCAGACCTTGCTTGTCGCCTGCGTCAATGTGATAGCTGATCTTGACCCCTCCGCCGGAAGGCTCGACAGTCACAACTTGACCCTGGTCTCCTGGGTTACGGGGATCAGTACGCATTCGCCACACGCCGTAAATCGATTCCGCCGCAAGCGCTGGCCGCCAGCAGCAAGAAACAAATTGCTGTCCGTAAGCATTTCATCAGAACCTCCTCGGCACCTTTTCTTAAGGGTACCGAGCCCGGATAAACTCGCTGATCGATTCATATGCCTTGGTCAGGGTCGGCTCGTCCGGCAGGAACACGATGCGAAAGTGGCGGCTGCCGGGTTTTTGGCCGAAGCCGGAGCCGTGGACGACGAGAACGTGTTTTTGCCGGCACAGTTCTTTCACGAAAACGTCGTCGCCTTCATTAATTTGCAGGCTGGGGAAAGCGTAAAACGCGCCGCGGGGAGAGACGCAGCTCATTCTGGGAGTTGAATTGCACCACTGAACCGTGAGATCGCGGCGGGCGCGAAGCTTGTTGCGCACTTCCGTGAGGTGGTCCTGAGGACCGTCCAGTGCGGCTTTAATGGCGTACTGCTCGGGGTGATTGGCGCACAGACGGGCGCGCAGGAGACGGTGAATGCCTTCCAGGTAGGGTTTTACGGCCCTGGCGTCGCCGCTGACCATGCCCCAGCCGATGCGCCAGCCGGGCGCGAGATAATTTTTTGATAGTCCGCCAAACGTCACGACTGGCAAGTCCGGCGCCACAGAGGCGATTGAGATGTGTTCGCCTTTTACGCCTGCATCGAGTATCAGCTTGTCGTAAATCTCGTCGGCGAAGATAACCAGATTGTTGCGCCGCGCCAGTTCGGCCAATTGTTCCAGCATGCGCCGGGAACAGAGGGAGCCGGTGGGATTGTTGGGACTGATCAGAACGATGGCGCGAGTGCGCGAATTTATTTTGCGCTGCAAGTCGATCAGGTCGGGTTGCCAGGCGTCGTCTTCGTTCAGATCGTAGGTTATGACCGGAATGCCGAGTTTGCACAACACGGCGGAGTAGAGCGGGTAATCGGGACTTGGAGTCAGTATGCTTTCGCCGGGATTGACCAGGGCGGTAAGACAGACGTCTACGGCTTCGCTGGCACCCGAAGTCACGAACACGTCCTGCAGCGTGGAAATTCCTTTGCGAGCGGCTTCGCCGCGAATGGCTTCGAGAGCTTCCCAGATTCCCGGGGATGGAGCGTAGCCGTTTTTGCCGTCCCGCATGGCCTTATAGACCGCTTCGATCAGGTGCGGCGGCGTTTGGAAATCGAAGCTGTTGGGATCGCCTACGTTGAGTGAGAGGACCTGGTGGCCTTGCTTGGTGACCTCGTCGGCCACCGAAGCCAGATCGCGGATGGCGTAGCGAACGTTGTCGAGACGGTGGGCGGCGGGCACTTCGCGGGTTTGCTGGATGGGCATGGGTCTCCGGTTTGATTCCGTCTAAAGCAAAAGCTTTTAACCGCAAAGACCTGCCGCCAAGACAACAATGATCTTCACGTCCGAGACGGCGCTGAAAGCTGCGCCGAATACGTGGCGCCGCCGTTCCGCCGGGTGTCTCGCTCGCCGTGCCAAGGGCAAGATGCCAGCGCTACATCAATCCACTCGATCGATCTGCGCCTTCTGCAGGCGGTCCGAGTAGTCCACATAGATCGCCTTCCACTCCGTGTAGAAGTCGATTGCACCCATACCGCCTTCGCGGTGTCCGTTGCCTGTGGCTTTTACGCCGCCGAAAGGCAGGTGGACTTCCGCGCCAATGGTAGGCGCATTGATGTAAGTGATGCCGGCATGCAGGTCGCGCATGGCGACGAACGCCCGGTTTACGTCCCTGGTATAAAGCGCAGAGGACAGTCCGTACTCGACGCCGTTGGCGATGGCGATGGCGTCGTCCAGATCTTCGCAGCGAATGATGGATACAACCGGGCCGAAGATTTCTTCCTGGGCGATGCGCATTTTGGGATCGACGTCGACGAAGACCGTGGGCTCCATGAAATAACCGTAGTGGTAATCGCCCTGGTCGAGCCGATTGCCGCCGCACTTCATGCGGGCACCTTCGGACTTCCCGATTTCCACGTAGCTGAGATCGGTTTTGAGTTGCGCCTCGTTGACGGCTGGACCCATCTCGGTGCTCTCGTCCAGGCCGTTGCCGACTCTTAATCGCTTGGCGCGTTCGACGTAGCGCTCCACGAACTCGGCGTAGATGCCTTTTTGCACGATGATGCGGCTTGTGGCGGTGCAGCGCTGACCGGTGGTGCCGAACCCGCCCCAAAGGCCGCCTTCAATGGCCAGATCGAGGTTGGCGTCGTCGAGCACAATCATGGGGTTCTTGCCACCCAACTCGAGCGAGCAGTGTTTGAAACTCTTAGCCGCGGTGGTTCCTACGGTTCGCCCGACTGCAGTGGAACCGGTCAGCGAGATGGCTTTGACTTCGGGGTGCTCTGTGAGCGGGCCGCCGACCTGTGAGCCGAATCCTGTGACGATATTGATCACGCCTTTGGGCACGCCGGCATCAGACAAGGTTCGCACCAGATTGAAAGTTGAGAGCGGCGTGTCCTGGGCGGGTTTGATCACGCAGGTGTTGCCGCACACGATGGCGGGCAGAATCTTCCATGAGGGGATTGCCATGGGAAAGTTCCACGGGGTGATCATGCCGCAGACGCCGATGGGAGCGCGGACCGCCATGGCAAACTTGTTGGGGAGTTCGGAGGGCGTGGTGGGACCGAACAGGCGGCGGCCTTCGCCGGCGAAATAGTAGGCGGTGTCGATGGCTTCCTGGGTGTCGCCGCGTGTTTCTTTCAGGATCTTGCCCATCTCGCGAGTCATGTCGCGGGAATATCCTTCCTTGCGTTCGAGCAGCATTTCGGCGGCGCGGAAAACGATTTCGGCGCGGCGCGGCGCGGGAACCAGGCGCCATTTGGTGAAGGCGTGGCGGGCGGCTTCGACAGCGGCGTCTACGTCGGCTTTGGCGGATTTCTGGAACAGGCCGACGACCTCGCGGGTGTCGGCGGGGTTGCGATTTTCGAAGGTCTCGCCGGTCGAGGATTCTACCCACTCGCCGTCAATGAAGTTCTTATAAACCTTGGTCTTGGTGGTGCTTCCGATCATAGCCGGGCTGGCCAGAGTGTCCGTCGCCATAGTGCCTCCTGAAGAATTGCCGGAAGTATCCATGCTACAGGTGACGGTGGAACGCGGCAAGGGAGGCGGACTAAAGGCACGATGCTGTCTTGCCGATTGGAGCTACGAGGTTTGTACGCGACGCCAATTCGACCATTGGCTTGGTTACAAGCGTTTGGTTTCGTCGCCGAACGACGCCGACTCGCACTCGCCAGGGACGTGAGTTTGCCCTATGAACAAGACCCATCGGCCCGCTTTTGTCAGAGCACTCGAACACAAGATCTTCACAAGGAAGACGGGTGTGTTGAGCCGCTCCGCGGCGCCCCTCATGCGCCCGCGGATCTTGCTCTGGCTGCTCTTGACCGCAGCATCGGTCCATGCGAACGCCGTTGATGCTCCTCAAACTGGCGAAAATAGTAGTACTCCTCTCAAACACCTGAGCCTGGCACAGCTCGGTAACATCGAGGTGACGACGGCCTCCAAGGAGCCCGAGGAGATCTGGCGAACTCCGGCTGCGGTCTACGTACTGACGCGAGAGGACATCCGCAGATCCGGGGCCACCAGCATCCCAGAAGTGCTCAGGCTGGTGCCCGGTGTGGAGGTGGCCCGTGTCAACTCCAGCGTGTGGGCGGTGGGCATACGCGGATTTGGCAGCGCCTTCTCAAAATCGGTTCTGGTGCTGATTGATGGCCGGAGCGTCTATACCCCGCTTTTTGCCGGGGTTGAGTGGAACGTACAAAGCGTATTGCTGGAAGACGTTGAGCGGATCGAGGTGATTCGGGGACCCGGTGGCACGATTTGGGGATCGAACGCCGTCAGTGGCGTGATCAATATTATTACCAAGGGCGCCAAGGACACTCGCGGGGCCTATGCATCTACGAGTGGCGGCAACATGAATCAAAGCCGGAGTGCGGTCCGCTACGGGGGCGGTCGGGGCAATTCCTTCAACTATCGTGCTTACGCCATGGGGTTCGGAGAAGCGCCAGAGTTTCACCGGGATGGTGACAACTATGACGATTGGCAATTGGGGCAGGCAGGTTTTCGAACCGACTCCAGACCGACGGACCGTGACGCGCTTACCGTTCAGGGTGATCTTTACACGGACATGTTGGGCAACAGATCAGCATCGCCTACTACTCGCCGCCCGACCAACGGAATGTGGACGGAACACAATACGTCTCGGGCGGCAATCTCCTGGGGCGTTGGCACCGCGAACTCAGCCACACCTCCGATTTGCAACTTCAGGCTTACTACGATCGCACCTACCGGCTGGGACCGCAGCTGGAGAAACACGCAACACCTTCGACCTTAACTTCATCCACCATCTGGTCTTGAAGCGACGAAATGAAATTATCTGGGGGCTGGGCGCTCGATGGAGTCCCAGTAGCATCGTCCAGACGGTCGCTACCGTGGACTTTGTGCCCCATCACATGGCAAACAATATTTACAGCGCGTTCGTGCAGGACCAGATCGCGATCCTTCAAGATAAAATCTGGCTGACGGTGGGGTCGAAGTTCGAGCGCAACATCTTTACCGGTTGGGAGAACCAGCCCAGCGCGCATCTGTTGTGGACGCCGACCTCCCATCAAACGTTCTGGGCAGCGCTATCACGCGCGGTGCGGACACCTTCGCGAATTGATGAAGACCTGCAACTGACGGGATTGGTAATTCCGACCCCGGCGGTTTTCATTTGTATCTGCGATAACCGGAAGTTCCTGTCGGAGACCCTGCTGGGCTACGAAGCTGGCTACCGCAAGCTGGTAACCTCCCGCTTCTACCTGGACATCGCAGCCTTTCACAATCACTACAACGATCTCACCAGCTATGGAACTCTATCGATCGCGGTCGTTACCACGCCCGCGCCCACGCACATCCTGATCTCACTTCCGTTTGCCAACGGCATCAGGGGCTCTACGAACGGCGCAGAAATTGCGCCCGATTGGAAGGCGACTCATTGGATGGAACTCAAGGCCACCTATTCCTATGTAAGCCTTAACCTGGAGGATAAAGCGACCCACGCGAAGACCAGCTATGTTCAATCGTACGAGGAATCGAGCCCCCACAACGAAGTAACCGCTCAAGCGCTGTTCAATTTGCCCAAAGGATTTGAATTTGATCCCACCTACCGTTACGTTGGCGCTCTGCCGGTGCAACTGATCAAGTCGTATGCCACAGTGGATGTACGGCTGGGCTGGCACTTCGCCAAGAACTTCGAGTTTTCCCTGGCCGGCCAAAACCTGCTTCAACCCCATCATGCTGAGCTCGGTTCGGCCCTGACTAGGAGGAGCGCTTACGCGCAGATAATATGGAGAAAGGCCGCCGACTGATGTCTATGCAGCCACTCTTCCCAAAAGATGTCGTGCGCTTCATCCCACGTTGGCGCGGACCCTGGGGAGGTCAGGGTCTCCTGCTTCAGTTGACGGCTGTGGTCACAGCGTGGGCGCTCATTGGATTCCCGGTCGCTCAAGGGCAGCATTCAAAGCCCACCGAATACGAAGTGAAAGCCACCTATCTCTATAACTTCGCCAGATTCATCGAGTGGCCCGCTCGGGCCATCCCGGGCCAGGGCGGTTCTTTCACCATCTGTGTGCTTGGCCAGGATCCCTTCGGGCTTGCGCTCAATGCCAGCGTCGCGGATGAGGCCATCGGCGGCCAGAACGTGGTGGCCCGGCGAATTTCCACAGCACTGGACGCTGTGAACTGCCGGGTTCTGTTCATCAGTTCTTCAGAGGATCCTCGACTAAAGCAGATTCTCGCGGCGCTCGATAACAGCAGCGTCCTGACGGTCAGTGATATGCCCCAGTTCGTTCGGCGCGGCGGCATGGTTCAGTTCATTCTGGAGGGGAACAGAGTGCGTTTCGCGGTGAGTCTGGCGCCCACGGAACATGCTGGCCTGACTCTGAGTTCCGAACTTCTCAAATTGGCGGTCAGCGTTCGAAACCATGCTCGACCGGGAGACTGATCCGACCATGCTGCGTTTTTGCGATTATTCGATTCCCCGGAAACTGGCCTGGATGAACCTGCTGGTAAGTGGCGCGGCTCTGTTGCTGGCGTGCGGGGCTTTTGTAGCATACGACCTGATTAGTTTTCGGGAGAGCATGGTGCGTAATCTTTCGATCCAGGCCCAAATTGTTGGCTCCAACAGCGTCTCCGCGCTACTGTTCAACGATCCCCAGTCAGCGCGAAAGACCTTGTCGGCGTTGAGCGCCTCTCCCAACGTCGTTACCGCGGGCATCTATACCGCGGACGGGCGGTCGTTCGCCGCCTATGGGCGTGATCGTGGAAGCGAAGCGCAACTGCCTCCAAATCCTGCGGTCAAGACACAGCTTAGCTTCCGGGATGGTCAGCTGGTGGTAGGGCGCTCAATTATCTTTGAGAGAAAGCCGGCCGGCACCGTTTATATCCAATCGGACCTCCGGGAGCTGTTTGACCGCTTGAAGCGGCAGCTGATAATCGTCGCCGTTGTAGTGTCCGCATCCCTCATGGCTGCCATGTGGATGTCCTCAATCTTCCGGCGAATCATCGCCGAACCTATTGTTCGCCTGGCTGAGACTGCTGGCATCGTTTCCCGCGACAAGATCTACTCGGTGCGCGCACCCACAACCGGGAACCACGACGAACTAGCCATCCTGATCGGGACATTCAACGAGATGCTGGCCCAGATTCAAGAGCGCGACACGGCGGTGCAGAAAGCTCACGACGAGTTGGAGCGGCGGGTCGAGGAGCGCACTACGCAGCTGGCGGCTTCCAACCAGGAATTGGAGGCCTTCTCCTATTCCGTTTCCCACGACCTACGCGCCCCGCTGCGTCACATCGGCGGTTTTTCCAAACTGCTGGAAGAAGAGTATGGAGGGCAGTTGGACGCCGCTGCTCATGGCTATCTGCAGCGCATCCGGAACGGAGCCAGAAACATGGGTCAGCTGGTGGATGACTTGCTGAGACTGGGACAGCTCGGGCGCCAGGCGCTGGTTTGCCGGCCAACAGATTTGAATTCCGTGTTGCAATCTGCGCTCCAAGACGTCCAACTAGAATGCGAGGGACGGCAGATCGAGTGGCGCCTGGGAAACTTACCGGTCGTGGAGTGCGATCCCGGTTTGATCAAACAAGTGTTCACGAATCTGCTGTCGAACGCGGTCAAGTACACGCGGTGCCGCGAGTTGGCGGTCATCGAGATTGGCCAAGTTACAGCGGACGGCCCACTTGTTCTTTTCATTCGTGATAACGGCGCCGGCTTTAATCAGAAATACGCCGACAAGCTATTCGGCGTTTTCCAGCGGTTCCACCGCACGGAAGACTTCGAAGGGACCGGGGTTGGATTGGCCACCGTACAGCGCATCGTACGAAAACACGGCGGACAGATCCGTGGGGAAGGCGAAATAGAGAGGGGTGCGACTTTCTCTTTTTCTTTGTCGGCAGCCACGCCGGTTCCACTACCCCGAACGCCTCGGCTGCCTTCGGCTGATTCATGGCCCATGCCAGATAGGCCCAATGCTAGTCCGGCAGCACACCACTGGACATGGCCACCGGGGGTGCGACCCAAGGTAATCAACCCTGCCCCGGGAGTTAGGCTTGTGATACTCTCGCAAATACCTCATATTCTTTGGGTTTAGCTAGTTTCTGGGTGTCATTTGTGTCTTCGAGCAGCAAACCGGGAATCCATGTAGCGTGGAAGACGGTCACCTATCGCAGCGTGGCCTTGGGGGTGTTGTCTATCGGTGTCGTGTTGTTTGTGGGCATGAATTTCGCCTTCCCGCAGTTCACGCAAAAGGGAGTCAAGTCGGTAAGCAACTTGGGTAGTAGGCTGCTGGAACTGGTGGTCGGGGCGGGGGGAACCGCCAAGGGCGGGGCGGGAAGTTCGCAGCAGGCTCACATCACAGCCCTGGATGGGTCGGTTCGGGTGAAAAAGGCGGGCAGCAACAGCTGGGTGACAGCCGACTACAACGTGCCCCTGGAAAAAGGCGACGTGGTGCAGACCGGCTCGGAGGGCATGGCCAAGATCGTCTTCAACGATGGTACTAATTACACCGTAAAGCAGGATTCACTGATTGTGATTGAGGAAAATTCGGCCAACGATCAGCAGCAGACGAACGTGGCCGTGGCGGTGAGTACGGGCACGGTGGATCTGTCGACTGCGACCTATGTCCAGGGGTCGAAGTCGAAGGTGACTGTGGCAGGGGCAACCGCCTCCCTGGCCCCGGACAGCGCGGCCATGGTGCGCAACGATCCCAAGGCGGATCAGCATGAGATTCTGCTGAAGAAAGGGTCGGGAGAAATCACGCGCAACGGGGAGGTAATACACTTGGCGGACTGGGAAAAAGTGGCCTTTCAGTCGCAGTCGCCGCGCATGGCCAAGTTGAAGGAGATCGGGCCGCCTACGCCGATTTCCCCGGCCAACATGATGCCGATCTTTTCCGCGGGTGAAACCAAGCCGGTGGAGTTTTCCTGGACCCAGATGGCCAACGCCGTGGGATACCGGCTGCGCATTTCGCGGAACCCGTATTTCTCTTCAACCATTGTGGATCGCAAGGTAAACACGGCCGATGTAATTGTTTCGGGATTGAATGAGGGAGCGTATTACTGGGTGGTGCAGTCCTACGACGCGAATGACAAGGAGTCGATGGAAAGCCAGAAGAACCGGTTTACCATCATTCCCAAAGGCAAAAACACCGCGGCCATCAACCTGGAGGTGGATCCGTTTACGCAGCATGGCCACGTGATCGAACTCACCGGAAAGACCGAGGCCGGGGCGCGGGTGATGGTGAACGGTCGGGAAGTGCCGGTGGTGAGCGTCGACGGCAGTTTCCACTATTTTATGCCTCCGCTGCCGCAGGGAGAGAGCGTGATCACGATTACGGCGCAGAACGCCAAGGGTGGCGTGAACACGTTGCAGAAAAAGATCGTCATTCAGTAGAGCCAGCACGGCTGGGGAAGGAATCCCGAGGTACTGAGACTTTGGTTTGACGGCAAAACGGGGAACATCTCGTAGAATTAGGGCAACGGCCCCCCATCCGCACAAAAGCAACCGGGCTTGCCCGGCAATGACGGCGGTCTGAGAGAGCTAAATCGCGTATGTCATCCAACGGATTTCATTCTTCAACGCGCCTGCACAACCTGAGATCGCTGTTCAGCATTTTCTCCAGCGATCTCGCCATCGACCTAGGGACGGCTAACACGCTGGTGTACGCAAGGGGCAAGGGCATCGTGGTGAACGAGCCCTCCATCGTGGCCATCAACAAGAACACGGGCGAGGTCGAGGCCGTGGGCAAAGAGGCCAAAGAGATGCTGGGCCGGACGCCCGGCAACATCGTGGCCATCAAGCCCATGAAAGATGGCGTGATTGCCGACTTCAAAGTTACCGAGAAGATGCTCAACTACTTCATCCAAAAGGCTCACAACCGCAAGATGCTGGTGCATCCGCGGATCGTGATCGGAGTGCCTTCCGAGATTACCCAGGTGGAAAAGCGCGCCGTCATGGATTCTGCGTACCGCGCCAAGGCCAGCGAAGTGTACCTCGTAGAGCAGGCCATGGTGGCTGCCATTGGCGCCGGGCTTCCCATTACCGAGCCCAGCGGCAATATGGTGGTGGATATTGGCGGCGGCACGACTGACATCGCGGTGATTTCGCTCAGTGGCATCGTTTATTCCCGTTCCGTGCGCATGGCTGGCAACCAGATGGACGAAGCGGTGATGAACTATTTGAAGCGGAAATATAATTTATTGGTCGGCGAGCGCACGGCCGAGCAGATCAAGATGGAAATCGGGTCCGCCTATCCACTGGAAAAGCCGTTGACCATGGAAATTAAAGGCCGCAACCTGATCGAAGGCGTGCCCAAGACCATCACCGTGGACGACAGTGAGATCCGCGAGGCATTGAGCGAGTGCGTTTCGACCATCATGAATGCTGTGCGCGTGGCTTTGGAGCGGACGCCGCCGGAGCTTTCCGCCGACATCAGCGACCGCGGCATTGTGCTGACCGGGGGCGGGGCGCTGCTGAAAAACCTCGACAAACGTATTCGCGAGGAAACCGGCTTACCGGTTTCGATCGCCGACGATCCGCTGTGCAGCGTGGTGCTGGGCACGGGTAAGATGCTGAGCGATTTCAAGCTGCTGCGGAAGATTTCGATCGAATAACAGTGCTAGTGGCCCAGCTCCGAGTTTCCGGTTTCCAGTTTCTCTCTGCAAAAACCTGTTGCCTAAGACAACAGGAGCCAGACGCCTTGTCGAACCCTTCGAAACTGGAAACTTGAAACCGGAAACTGGAAACTGGAAACTGGAACCTTGAAACTGGCGTCATGGAAAATCTCATCACCCGTTACCGTAACGTCACCATCCTGGCGGTGATGCTGTTTGTGCAAGTGCTCGGATTGGCGGTCCAAGTCAAGCGGGGCGGTGGCGGTGAATCCACACGCTTGATCCGCACTTGGACGGTGAGCGCCGTCACTCCTCTGGAAAAAATCATCGTCTGGGGCCAGGGGGGATTAGGCAATCTCTGGAACAACTACGTTTACCTGCGCGGAGTGCGGCAGGAAAATCGTGATTTGAAGTTCGAGATCGAGCAGCTGCGGCTGGAGCAGGTGCGATTGACCGACGACGCGCAGCAGGCGCGCCGCCTGCAGGCCTTACTGAGTTTCAAGGAACAGTACATTGCGAAGACCGTGGCCGCGCAAGTGATCGGGGGCAGCGGCAGCGAGCAGTCCCGGTCCATCTATATCGATAAAGGCGCGGGCAACGGAGTGGAGAAGGACATGGCGGTGATCACCGCCGATGGCGTGGTAGGCAAGGTGTTGCGCGCCTTCGGTTCCACCTCGCAGGTCCTCCTGATCAACGACCAGAGCAGTGGTGTGGGCGCTATTCTGGACAAGTCGCGCTTGCAGGGAGTGGTCAAGGGAACCTCGACCGGAGACGTGATCCTGGAAAATGTGATGACCGATGAATCGGTGGCGCCTGGGGAGCGGGTGGCGACCAGCGGCGGTGACCAGATCTTCCCCAAAGGCCTGACCGTGGGAACGGTGATGAAGGTTTCACCGGGAGCGGATCTTTTTCTCAACATCCGGCTTCGACCGAGCGCCAACCTGAACCGGTTGGAAGAGGTTCTGGTGATCACGAAGAAGGAGGATCGAGCGCCATCGGTGGCCGACGCGGGACGGGTGCGGGCGGTGGATATTTTGACCCAGCGGTTACCCTCGGTTCCGGATAAGCCGGTGGTGACACCGGTAGGCGGGACGGCGGCGAACGCGGCCACGCCCGCTGCGGGATCGGCGCCGGCAAGTCCCAAGACACGGAATGAGGTGAGCGCGCCCCCTCCTGCGGGCAACCCTGCCGTGGGAAACCCACCGGCGGGAAGCCTTTCGGGGAGCAGCTCGGAGGGTCGAGCGGCGGTGAAGCCGGCCACGGCGCTGAAGCCGGTTCCCGCGCCCAAGCAAGCTTCGCAGCAAGTCGTCAAGCCGGGAATGAGTGCGCCGGCGCCCGCCGAACCGGCGAAGCCCAACCCGTCGCAGGCGAAACCGGAGGCGTCGGAGGACCAACCTCACTAGCGTGCCCATAACCTACACATCTCAAGATCAGGTGGAGGTCTACCGGTTTAATCCGGCGGTGGCCATTGGTATTCCGCTGGTGGCGCTGTTTCTGCAGGCCTTCTTGCCCTCGCGCTTGCACTTCTTCGCCTTCTTCGACCTGCCGCTGTTGGTGGTAATTTTCTTTGCGGTGGCTCGACGAAGCCCGGTTGCCGGACTACTTACCGGATCGCTGATCGGCCTGCTGCAGGATTCACTCACCCATCAGCCCATTGGGATTTACGGAATCGCAAAGACCGTCGTGGGGTATGGCGCGTCGTCGCTGGGCGCGAAACTGGATGTAGACAACGTGGGGGCCCGCTTTCTGGTGACCCTGTTCTTCTACGTGATCCACCAGATTGTGTACGTCACGGTCGCTCGTGGGCTGGTGAAACTGACGGTGGATCTCAGTTGGGGGCACGAACTGGGAGCGGCCCTACTCAACGCGGCGACAGCGGCAGTAGCGTTTACGCTTCTGGACCGGTTTAAGCAGAGAGCGTAAGAGAGTCGTCAGTCGTCGGCACTAAACCCCAACCGTCTATGGCCTTGGGTTACCCACGGCACTAATCCCGCGGTACCAAACCAGGAATACAATGGAGTGAACTTCGATCCAGTCTCACATAGCGTAAGTCCCGGTGATCGCCGAAATTGGCGCGATTGGCAGTGGCTAACGACCGACGACTGACGACTGACGACTAACCATGTTTGGCCGCGACGAAAAAGTTTCGAGTTTCCGCCTTACTGCGGTGCAATACATCATTCTCGTCATTTTTCTCGTGCTGGCTTATGGACTGTGGCGGCTGCAGGTAGTGTCTAGCGAGTTCTATGCGGCTCTGGCGGAGAAAAACAAGACTCGCGAGGTTCCGATTCTGGCGCCACGCGGCAAGATTCTCGACCGTGAAGGCCGCGAGATCGTCACCAACTATCCTTCGTTCACCGCCCTGCTGCTGCGCGATTCCACTCGCGATCTTACCGTGGACGCCGATCTCATCGCGCAGGGACTGCACCTTGACCCCAGAGAAGTGCGGGAGCGCCTGCGCAAATTTGCCGGCACTCCGCAGTACCAGCCCATTTATCTCAAGGAAGACATCACGCAGGATGAGCTGGCCTTTATCAAGGCTCACCGCAACGAACTGCCGGAGCTGGACACCATCATGGCGCATCGCCGGTTGTATCCGCGCAATGGCTTTATGGCGCACCTAATCGGCTACGTCGGCGAAGTAAGCGAGGGCATGCTGAACCAACCGCAGTGGGAGCTCTATAACCCCGGAGACGTAGTGGGGAAGTCTGGCGTCGAACTTCAGTACAACCAGGTGCTGATGGGGAAGAATGGCTCGCGGCAGGTTCTGGTGAACAGTAAAGGCAAGGAAGTGGGGGAACTGGACGAGAAGCCAGCCGTGCCTGGCCATGCGCTAAAGCTGACGCTCGACATCGATCTGCAGATCGCCGCCGAGGAGGCCATGGGAGATAAGAACGGGGCGATGGTCGCCATGGACCCGCGCACCGGCGAGATTCTGGCCATGGTCAGCCGGCCAACTTTCGATCCCAACGATTTTGCGGTTCGAATCTCACGAGACGAATGGAATAAGCTGGTGACCGATCCTGATAAACCATTGCTGAACAAAGCGATTCAGGCACAACTCGCGCCAGGCTCGACCTTCAAGATCCTCATGTCCGTCGCCGGTTGGCAGGAAGGCCTCGCGCAGACGCTGAATGTGCACTGCAATGGCGGTGCCAACTTCTATGGCCGACGATTTGGCTGCTGGGTGAAAAATGGTCACGGCGCAGTCGATATCACAAAAGCGATCTACCAGTCCTGCGATGTCTTTTTTTACACCCTGGCGGAAAAGCTGGGGATCTCCCGTATTGCAAAATATGCGACTGCCATGGGATTGGGTCAGAAGACGGGTATTGATCTGCCAGAGGAGGCAAGTGGCGTCATGCCGTCGGAAGAGTGGAAAGTCCGCAATTTCAAACAAAAATGGTTCGCGGGCGAGACCATTTCAGTTGGCATCGGACAGGGTGCAGTGGCCACGACGCCGGTACAACTTATGCGTGCGATTGCCGCCATCTCGATGGACGGCCGCATGGTTGTACCACATGTCGCCAGCCCGACCGGCCTTCCGCAAGATTATCTCGAGACCCACAACTATACGGAAGTGAAGACGATTCCGATTGACGGCTCCGGATTCAACCTCATCACGGATGCGATGTCGCGGGTATTGCTGCCAGAGGGCACGGCGCCCTCGGCGCACGTTCCTGGAATCGATATCGCCGGAAAGACGGGATCGGCGCAGATCGTATCGCTTGCCGTCCGCGCCAAGCATGCCAACAACGAGGCTCTCAATCAGAACGGGTGGTTTGTGGGATTCACACCACGGCGCAATCCTGACATCATCGTAGCTGTGCTGTTCGAAGGGGGTGAGCACGGCAAGTTAGCCGCGCGTCTGGCAACGCAGGTAATTAAGGCCTACGTCGACAAACAACACCGGCAACCGACCAAGGTAGCGAGTGGCGCTGGAAAGGTGGAAATAGGGGCGGTCTGGAATGCCGGTTCTGGAGATGACGACGAACTCCAGGGTGGGCATTTTGTGCTGCCTGGGCCGAATGCCCGGTTGCCATTGGCCACGGCCGCGCCGGGGTTAGAGTAGCGCCGGCGGCAGGATGCCGGCTAATTTGCGAAGAAAGGTGAGGGAGCATCAAGCTAGTAACAATCAACGATCAAGGACTAACCACCAAAGGCTGAAGACTGACGACCAAGGACTGAAAACCCATGTCCCGCTACATCTCATTTCGTGATTTCGACTGGATGCTCTTCATCTTCGTCCTGCTGATTTGCGGGCTGGGAGTCATGGAAATTCATAGCGCGACCCTGCACACCAAGTTTGCCGGAGCCCACATCCGGCAAGTCTACTGGATCGCTGGCGGTGTTGCGGGCATGTTTCTGGTGAGCCTGGTGAATTATCAAAAGCTGCTGGACCGGGTGCACTGGCTCTATATTGCGGCCATCATGTCGCTGATGACGGTGATGATTTTCGGACAGAAGTATCTGGGCGCGCGGCGTTGGGTCAAAATGCCGGGCGGGGGGCACTTTCAGCCCTCGGAGTGGGTGAAACTGATACTGATTCTGGCCGTGGCCAAGTACTTCGCCGATTTGCACCAGCGAGAGTTGTCCTGGCCAGATTTTGCCAAGGCGGGCGCAATTGTGATCGTTCCCATGCTCATGGTCCTGCGCCAGCCCGACCTAGGAACCAGCCTGACCTATCTGCCCATTGCGGTAATGGGTCTGTTTCTGGGCGGAGTTCGCCTCAAGCAGGCGGCCATTGTGACCCTGGGGGCAGCTTTGCTTCTGCCCCTGGCGTGGCATACCTTGAAGCCCTATCAGCGCGATCGCCTGACCAGCTTTATGCATCCTGAGGCCGACAGTCAGGGTTCGGGCTACCAGGTGAACCAGTCGCTGATTGCGGTGGGGTCGGGCGGAGTGTGGGGGAACTCGGAGGGTTCGCAGACCCATTTGGCGTTTCTACCGGTCCCGCAAACGGACTTTATCTTCGCTGCGTTCGCTGAGGAGCATGGATTTGTGGGTGCCTTGGCGGTAATGCTGTTATACTTTATAGTGCTGATGAGATTGACTCAGAACGCGCAAACGGCGCCCGACCGCGCTGGCACGTTCGTGGTGATGGGTGTGGTGGCGGTACTTAGCTTCCATATTCTGGTCAATGTCGGCATGGTAGTCGGCTTTATGCCGGTCACCGGAATACCCCTGCCGTTGATGAGTTATGGCGGGTCTTCTGTCCTGTTTATATTTCTGGCGCTGGGGATTGTGATGAATGTCCGCATGCGCCGGTTTGTGAACTGAAGCAGGAAGAAGAAGGCTGGGGAAGTAGCCGCACTTGCCATCCGCGGCGGAAAACAAGATTAATTACGATCGCCCTCGCGTAAAGAGGGCACACACCGGCTAGAAACGCAGTTCAAGGCCGGGCAGGATTAAGCAAAGGCGCAGCCAGGCCGGTAACGGCCCCCTCAGAGTTGAGAGAGCGGTCACAAACCTGGCGAAGCGCAAATGCGATAAGTGCAAAAGATTCCTAATCTTACGCAACGGATTCAGCCGCGGGTAGAACCCCGGGGCCTAGGCTGTCCCTTGTCCAGGGCGGCTATCGCAGCGCTTGATCTTCCCGCTCTTCTCCTGCCTTCCATCCGGTGATCCCGCGGCCGCCTGACGGCCGGGGACCGGAGTTCGCATGACGAAAGAATTGTTTGTGTCCTCCACTCCTCACGAAACCAAAGTGGGGATGGTCGAAGACGATCTGCTCGCGGAAATCTACCTCGAGCGCGAAAATGAATACACCCTGGCAGGTTCCATCTACAAGGGACGCGTCACCCGCGTTCTTCCCGGTATGCAATCGGCCTTTGTCGACATCGGCCTGGAGCGCGATGCGTTCCTCTACGTCTCTGACTTTATGGAGTTGGAAGACGCGGAGGATCTCGACGACGTTCCCACCAACCGCCCTGCACCGGAGCGATATCAGACGCAGCCTCAGGGGGAAGGGCACGCCGTGGAAGCGGTTGCCCTCCCGGCGGCCGAGTCGCAACCGCCAGAGCATGCCGAGCCAGGACGAACCGAGCATCGCGAATCGTCTGCTCCGCCGGAGTCGCGTGACAATCACGATGGGGTGCGGGGTCGGAGGCGGCGTCGCGGACGCCGTGGAGAGCGCTTTCCAGAATCGAAGTTTGCCCGTCCAGGAACCGAAACGCCGCGGGAGGCTCCACGCGCTGATTCGGAGCGAAGCGATCGTCCGGAACGAAACGATCGTGCCGAACGAAGCGAGCGCATTGAACGCGAACGCCCAGGCCGGACTGAACGTTCACAACAATCGGGGCGGCCGGAAAGACACGACCGACCAGAACGATCCGAGCGGTCCGAATACGGGCCGCCGCCCGGATACCAGCCCATCATTCTGCCGGGAGAGTCCATATCCAAATATCAGCGCCTGGCGCAGACCAGACCCGCGCCGCCGAGTGCAAGTGCGAGTGCGAGTGAACGAGCAGTGGTTCCGACATCAGATCAGCCCGCACCGCCGATCTCGGAGATTTTCGCCGGAGATGAACCGCTTTTCGCGGAGTCTGCTCAGCCGCAGCCTGAGACCTACGGGGAATCGTTAGCACAACCTCCCGAAAAGACTGTCGAGCCAGCCTCTTCCGATTGGGACCGCGAGCAGAAACGCCTGCACGAGATGAATGTGGCGGCAGTGTTCGGCGGAGAAGCCAGGGAAGAAGAAGACGGAGAAAACGAAGAAGACGTCGATGACAGGGGCGTAAACGGCAAGCGGGCTGCTGTTTCCGGGCATTCGGAGCCAGCCCTCCCCGGCGCCGTCGCGGGAACTCTGGAAGAAGAAGAGATCGAGGAGGAAGAAGCGGACCTGTCTCACTATGTCGAAGAACTCGAGGAGGATGCGTCCTTCGAGGAACTGGAGGAAGAGACCCACGCAGCCGGCGAACACACGCAGCCTGTGCAGGAAATCGCTGCCTCGGCGGAGATTGCCAGCGCAGACGCTGTGCCGTTTTCTGCCGATGCAATTTCTTCCGAAGAGGTTGATGTAGCGGCAGCAGAAGAGGTCGACGAAGAAGCGGAAGACGAGGCGGAGCTCGATCAAGCCCAGGCGGAGGCGGAAGCAGCCCTGGCCGCGGAAGCTGGCGGAGCCGGAATGACCGAGGCGCGGGCTGAAGTTCGTGCTCCGGCAGGCACGGCTGGGTACACGCAGCGGGCGCCGCGTCCGGGATACGATCGACGGCCGCAGCGCGGTGGCCGCCGCAGCGGCGGTGGTGGACGCCGATTCCGCCGCAATGAGCAGCAAAACATGCCGCTCATCACCGATCTGCTGAAGGAAGGCCAGGAGATTCTGGTCCAGATTGCAAAGGAGCCTATCGGCAAGAAGGGCGCTCGCATCACCAGCCACATCGCGCTCCCCGGCCGCTTCCTGGTGTACATGCCGACGGTCAATCACACCGGCGTTTCACGCAAGATTGCGTCCGAAGAGGAGCGCCAGCGGCTGAAGCGCATCATTCAAAGCGAACGCGAGAATGGGCACGGTGGATTTATCGTGCGTACCGCGGCTATGAATGCCGCCGAAGAAGATCTGCGCGCGGACATCCGTTTCCTGAAGGGCTTGTGGGCTGAGATCAAAAGCCGCGCCGATGCCGGCAAGGGGCCGACGCTGATTTATCACGATCTCAACGTGGTCGAGCGCGTCCTGCGCGACCAGGTTACTTCTGACTTCTCCGCTATCTGGGCGGACAGTGACGAGGAATACGAGCGCATCCTACGCTTCGCGAACCGCTTCCAGCCCGCTCTGGTCAAGCGAGTCAAACTCTACAGCAAGGAAGTGCCTCTGTTTGAACAATTCGGCCTGAGCGAGGAGATCAACAAGGCGCTCAAGTCTAAGGTCTGGTTGAAGAGCGGCGGCTACATTGTCATCAACCAGACGGAGGCGCTGGTCGCGATCGATGTGAACACCGGCAAGTACGTGGGCAAGACGACGCGACTCGAAGACACCATCGTCAAGACCAACGTGGACGCGATCAAGGAAATCGTGCGCCAGATCCGACTGCGCGACTTGGGCGGCATCATTATCATCGATTTCATTGACATGGACGAGCGCCGCAACCGCCAAAAAGTCATGCAGGCGCTGGAAGAGGCCTTGCGCAGCGACCGGGCGCCATCCAAAGTTCTCCAATTTAATGACTTTGGACTGGTGGCCATCACTCGCAAACGGGTCAAGCAGTCGCTCGAGCGCACCATCGGCTCGCCATGTCCGTATTGCCAGTCGACCGGTTTTGTGAAGTCGGTGACCACGGTGTGCAATGAAATCTATCTGGAGATGCGCAAGATCGCGAAACATCTGGAGCATGCGGATGTAATGCTGCGGGTGAATCCCGATGTGGCAAAAGCGCTCAAGGCGAACAACGGCCGCGCCCTGATTGAGATGGAAGAAATGACTAAGAAGACGGTGATCGTGAAGAGCGATCCGGCGTTGCACCAGGAGCAGTTTGATATCAATTAAGCTGCTAGCTTCTGGCTCCCAGCTACTTGAGTACCAACAAATGAAAGACGGGTGTCCTCGCCCATCTTTTTTAGTTTTGGCACGAGGGCGATACTTAGGACTCGCCCAATCCTGCCATTCAAGGCCCTTGATCCTGCTAAACTCCCTGAAGATTGGTCTATACCACTGCTCGTGTCTTCACCCCCGAAATTACAGCAGCCATGCTGCCGCGATGGCGCTGCGGAACAGGTACCACGGGTGGGGGACGGCCACGAACATCGCAGCCTAGATGGACCGCCTTCAACTTAGGCCGGGGCCTCCGGTTGCAAGCTAGGCTATATTTTTAGGCTAGCCCTTGCCGCGGCCGGCGATCATGAGCCCGGCGCCGACCACGACGATAACGGTGCTGATGGCGGGTGAAATCTTCTCGCTGTCGTGGGTCTGGACTCCGATATTAACGTCACCCGCCTTAATGCCATGGTTTTCGGAGTGTGGAATCGCGACGAAAAACGAGACCATCCCCAGGATCAATACTGCCAGCCCGACTGCAAATAACACCTTCATCGGAAGACCTCCTGAGCGAAAACCTCGGGGAATGGACGCGACCTTCCATAGAGCCGCTTGAGATGCGGAAGGGGGTAGGTGGGATGCTTGGAAAGGATTGCTAACCAGCGAATTCCCTGGCAAATTCGACCAGGCTGCGCAATGCGATTCCCGACGGGCCTTTGGCGATCCACGGTTTCTGCTCTTCCGTCCAGGCGGTGCCGGCGATGTCGAGGTGCAGCCATGGAACGTCCTCGGCGAACTCTTTCAGAAACATGGCCGCAGTGATGGCGCCGCCATAGCGTCCGCCGGAGTTTACGATGTCGGCAATGTTGGAGCGGATGATTTCTTTGTATTCGTCGTCCAGGGGCATGCGCCACATCTTTTCGCCAGCCTTGGACAAGGCCTTGCTGAACTGTTCGAACATCTGCTCGTCGTTGCCGAAAATGCCGGCATTGACGGAACCGAGCGCGACCACAACCGCGCCAGTTAGCGTAGCGGCGTCAATCAGGTGAGTGCAGCCGAGTTGGCGTGCATAGTAGAGACCGTCGGCCAGCACCAGGCGGCCTTCAGCGTCAGTGTTGATGATCTCAATTGATTTGCCAGACATGGCAATCTGCACGTCGCCCGGCTTCTGCGCCTTGCCCGACGGCATATTTTCCGTGGCGCAAATGACGGCTGTGATCTTCACCTTCGGTTTGAGTAATGCGATGGCGCGCATGGCGCCGATCATAGTGGCCCCTCCGGCCATGTCGTATTTCATTTTTTCCATGCCGTCGGCGGGCTTGATGGAAATGCCGCCGGTATCGAAGGTGACGCCCTTGCCCACTAGTCCCAGCACCGGTTTTTCCGGAGCTCCCGCCGGCTCGTAGCGCAGGACAATCAGCGCGGGTGGTTCGTCGGAGCCCTGGGCGACGCTCCAGAAGGCTCCCATCTTGAGCTCCTTGATTTTGTCGGCGCCGTAGACTTCGCATTTCAATCCAACTTCCGCTGCCATCTTCTTTGCGCGATCGGCCAGGATAGTCGGCGTCATGCGGTTCGACGGTTCGTTGACCAGGTCACGAGTGAAGTTCTGCGATTCGCCGATGATGCGGGCTTCGTCGATGGCCTGTTGCAGTTTGGCCTGATCGCCGCGGGTGACAACGGTTAGGGCGTCGATCTTCTGGTCTTTGCGGTCGCTTTTGTAGTAGTCAGGATCGAAGTTGCCCACAAACGCTCCTTCCACGATGGCCTTGACCGCGTCTTCGCCTTTCAATCCGGCTTCGGGTGCGAGGAATGCGAAGCTGCGCAGACCGCGGGACTTTAACTGGCGGACCGCAGCGCCAGCGAGTCGGCGCAGGTCGAAGGCGGAGAAGGTGCTGGCTTTGCCGCCACCAAGAAGCAGTAGCCGCTTCGCCTTCAGTTTCGCCGGGTGATAGAGCAGCGTCGCCTCAAAAGTCTTGCCGGTCACTTCGCCGCCGGAGATGACGTCGGCCGCTGCCTCTTTGACGGTGGTATCGGAGGTTTCGATCGAGAGTTGAGGCGAGAGTTGTGGTTTGTCTTGCTCGCCATGGCTCTTTTCTCCTTTGTCGAGCACGATGGCGACCAGGCATTCGGTTTCAACTTCCGTAGGAGTGGAGAAGGAAACATTGGTTTTCATGATTGTGTGATTCCAGTATCGTCGGCAGGGAGGGAATTAGGCAAGAGCGAGCGAATTAATTTCGGCCCCTGCTTGACTCGTTTGGCCAGCAGACGGCAGAAGCTATCAGCTGTCTAAGCTATCTCATAAATGGCCGCTCGGGATGGTTGGGTAGATGCCTGACTGCACCCAGTAAACGCTGCGTACACTCCCGCGATCGCGACAAATGCGCACGATAAAAACGTCTCTAGCACTGGCCCAACTACCACTTATCAGAGCACGAAAGACGGGCTGAAGGTGTCCCTAGCCGGCACGACCCTCAAAGGTCGATGACATAGATGGTGAAGATGCGATTGAGGGAACTGAGAAACAGGACGGGAAAGTTATACTTGTCACCCGCATGACAGTCCTCAAAGATGGTAAGTCAATGAAGGTTGAATCCACCGACACGCAAAAACGGAGGTGGGACGATGACCTACACAGCGGAGAAAATACGGTAGCTGTTGCAAACCCATCTCACCAGTAGCGCTCAGTGGTTTGTATGAGATGACTGATGAGATCTAATTACTTAGCAGTGCGACCGGAATAATCCCTGCGCCCGCCCATGCGGTAGGCTTCAAAATCGTCGCGGTCGATGGTCAGGATCAAGCGAAACGAGTTGCGGGTGGCCCAGTGAACCAGTGGCGTCGGCGAACTCCAGAGGGAATCCTTCCGGAGTGTGTTCACCTTGCCACAACGTGTTTGGCAGCCCACACGCTGCGACTTTCCACCTCCTCGTAACCCGCGCCTAATCAGTGCCTTCTGTTATGGCTGCTCCCATGCGATCTCCCTGGCGGAGGCAACACAGGAGGAGAATATGACGCAACTTAATTTGTCCGACAGGCACTCAACGACGGCGCAAGGGTCTTCGAGTGTAAAAGAAAACGGCCGGTCGATCAGCAACCAAATGGTGGGCGCACTGGGCGCGCTCTTGATGTTGGCGGTGGTGATAGGAATTGGTAGTTGCTCCAGAGGGAACAGCAAGCCTGCAGTTGTGGCGCAAACGACACATCCTGCGGCGCCAATTCCAAACCCCGTCCCTCAGGCGACGCCGACGCCTGCTCCCAAACCAATGCAGGCCAAATCCAGAAAGCGACGGGCGGCAACGCTTTCGTATGTCAATCGAGAGTACGGAATCTCGTTCAGCTTTCCCAGGCAATATCGCCTGATGTCTGGCGATGAGGCACAGTTGAGCTGGGGTGATCTGGGGCCGTTCCAGATGGATTTTGTTCATCCGGGTGGAGTGACACTGGCCGCGGTGGAGTTGCCGGATAACTCCTATCCAGGGACGGATTTCAAGTCCGCGTTTGTCAATGTCAGCGTGAATTCGCGCATGACGTCAGAAGCATGTACGCTGTTCGCGTTTCCGGAGCCGAGCGTCGGAGCTGTGCCGTCATCAAAAGATGCAGCTGCGAAAGTAAAAATCGGCGCCCTTGAATTCAGTGAAGTTGAAAATTCCACGGCCGCCACGATGAAGCAGAGGGACGCGAAGTACTATCACGCCTTCAGCAACGGGGCTTGCTATGAATTTGCCCTGGGCATCGGGACCGAAGGTGACGGAAATGTGGAAGGGATCACGACGGTAGATCGCCAAGCAGTGTTTGCTAAGCTGGAGAAGATCCTGGCCACGGTGAAGCTTCAGCCCGCCGCAGTCCCGGAAACTGAAACGCCAACTCCGTCAGCGAAGGAAGCTGTGCCGGATGGATCTTCTAATACTCAAGAGCAGAGCGCGATTGACCGCAAGTTTTAGTTTGCGATTACTCCGCTGAGGATTGACCCGGACTGCCGGACGGCGGCAGTCCGGTTCCCATTTTGTGTTTCATCTTTGTCCTGAGGCTTGGTCCTGAGGCTGGTAAGTCTTGAATCCTGCGCGTTGCATGCCTTGGATTGCTTCCCGGTTCTTCATGAAGGTATCCCAGACAAAGCTGGTGCGGGCATTTTCCGCCATCAGCAGGGTAATTCCGGTGTCAATGGCAACCACGTCGCTGTCGTACCAGCCTTTCAGCGGGTTGAAGGCATTCACGAATCCGTAGGTGCTCCAGGCCTGGGGGTAACGATTTCGGATGTTGCGCAAGACCCGCATGACCGGTTGCGGCAGAAAGGGCAAAGAACCGCCGGAGGCGCTGGGCACAACTGTCCCGTCAATTGGGCCCATGGCGGGAGGACCGCCCCAGACGACGTAGCCTTTGTCCGAATCGGATGCGGTGATGCCCCAGAGATCGTCGCTATAGTCGGGAAACTGTTTTGCCAGCTCGATACAGAAACGGCGATGCACGTCGGTGGCAATAGCGGAGTTCTGAAAGTAATCCGCGTAGCGGTCGCGTTTGCCGCGGAAATCGAAAAAAGCCTGGGAATACTGGTGCACGAACAACGGAGCGAACGAGCCGATGTAGCGCAGGCCGTCATATTCAAAGATGTTTCGCTTCCAGGCATCCCAGGTTTCTGCCTTAAGGGGATGGGAAGAGGAGCCCATGCCCAGCAGATACATCATCATCAATTCGCTGTAGTAGTCCCAGCGGTAGGGCAGGAAGCCGACTTCGGGCAGCCATCCGTGGGGCAAGAGTGTGGTGTCTTCCGAGAGCCAGGTCCAGTCCACGCGGCTGAAAATGTCGTGGCACAGCTGGCGAATTTCGGAATTCTCGAAGTGCTGGCGGCAGCACAGGATTCCGCACAGCAGCAGTGCCGTGTCGACCGAGGAAATCTCCGAGTCCCAGATTCTTTCGCCGGTATTGACGTTGGCGAAGTGGTAGAAAAATCCTCGATGGTTGGGCAGCGTTTTCCAGAGAAAGCGCAATGTGTTCAGTACCCGGGTCCGTGCCTCGGACAGTGAAATGAAGCCGCGCTTTTCTCCGATGCAGAGCGCGGAGAGGCCAAAGCCGGTGGCTGCGGTACTGGCCACGACCGCGTTATCGGTGGACGCCCGGCGCGCGTTGCACCGGTCCTTGACCAGGCCGGTGAGTGGATTGGTCTGCTCCCAGAAGTAGCAAACCGTGGTTCTCTCCAGTTCGTCGAGAAACTGGTCATCATCCGGCGAAAGAAACGTCTTGACCGGCGGAGGCGCAGGACGAGTGTGCTGCTCCGGTGTGGGCAGCAAGTAAGAAGCGAATCCCGATTTTGCCAAGGGCAGGCCAATCCCCAGGCCGGCTAACTGTCTGAGCAACTTCCGGCGGGAGCGGCTTACAGGGCCAAGCTTCCGGTCATCCAACGGACCATCCACCTGACAAATTTAAATGATCCCGGGCTGAGGAAGGATTATGGAGCACAAACGAGGGTAACAGGCATGGTTACACCGGCTGAGTCTAAAGACCTTGACGAAACAGACTGGGAGACTAAAAATCTGGTCTACAACCAGGCATCGTAGACTGTTCGGTGAGGGTGTCGGGATGAGCGGCAGACGGAAGCTGATAGTTGGGGCGGCTGCAATCGTGGCGGCGGGAGCGATTGTCGCCGGGGTACTGTTGATCCGTCCTCACACCCGGCCCATGTCGCTGGGCGGCGCGGTGATCCGGCAGGACGCCGACCCCAAGAAAGAGTTGCCGATCGCCGACGTCGAAGTTGCGGCGGTTTCCAATGGTTCGGTGATTGGCGACGGCAAGTCGGATGCGTCCGGTTTTTTCACCATCGTGTTGAGGACCAGGCTCTGGATCGGCCGGCCCGTCATGCTGCAATTCCGGCATACGGATTACCAGCCGCTCGACCTGCGTGACTTCGTCGGCGACAAAGTGTACGTGGCCAAGATGGTGCCTGTTCCCCATGAAGCCCGGGCCACCAATCGCTCCGATATCGTGGTGTCCAAAAACGTGCTGGTGCGGTATTCCATCAAGACTACAACCGCGGCCAACGTGGGCAGTGCGGTAAGAGCCTTCGAAGTAGCGAACGCCGGGAATGTGCCTTGCAAGAAGCAACCTCCATGCTCACCCGACGGAAAGTGGAAAGCTTCGATGGGTTCTGAGTCCCTTGATGCGGGAGAGGGCAATGAATTCCGTAATGCCAGGACTTCGTGTATAGCGGGGCCCTGCCCTTTCACCAAGATCGAGGACGAAGACTTGTCGCAAGGCGGTCGCACGCTCAAGGTGTCGGCGCGCAATTGGTCGGATACCGCCACATTCCTGGTGGAGGCGGAGGTAGTTCATCCCATGGTCAGCGATATGGTACGCACGTCCTACCCGGTGATTTTCGGTCAGGCGCTGAATTTTACGATGCCAGGGGCGGCGGAAGGGGTCACGATTCAGGCCGAAGTCAATGGAGAGGCGATTACTTTCCCGCTGGGGCCAAATCTTTACCTGAGCTGGGCGGATTGCAATGCCCGCGTCAACAGGGACCAGACGAAAGTATATCGCTGCGAGCTCAAACCGGGGTATCGATTTCCGTAACACACTCAGCGGCGGGTTTGAGTTGCGCCGGCATCCTCTTGACTGCGTTCAGGGCCGGTCTGCCGGGTGGCTCCGGCATCCGGAGACTAGGACTCATCTGGTTATCGTGATCGCATTATAACGTGATCGCATTATAAAAGGGCGTCCCTTTTGGAGCAGGGTGTGATCGTTCGCATCATCACATTTCTGCGGATTTCTGGAAAACAAGTTTTTCAACTGCCACAGGCGTTTACACCAACCATCCGGCATGGCAATTGGCCAGAGCTTCCAAGCTAACGCCCTTTGCGGGAGCGGGCGATCGCCTCTCTGGCTTCGCTGTCGGCGGTGCGGCGGCGTTCGGTTTCGCGCTTGTCCCACAGTTGCTTTCCCTTCGCCAGCGCGAGTTCAACTTTAACCCGGCCGCTTTTGAAGTACATGCGAGTGGGGATAAGAGTGAGCCCTTTTTGCTGTGTCTTGCCGATGAGCTTACGAATTTCCTCTTTGTGGACCAGCAGCTTGCGGGTGCGCAGAGGTGCGTGGTTGAAGATGTTGCCGTGGTCGTAGGGTCCGATGTGGCAGTTCAACAGCCAGAGTTCTCCATCTTTGAGCAGCCCATAGGCGTCTTTGAGGTTGGCGCGGCCGGCGCGGACCGATTTGACCTCGGTCCCAGTCAGGGCAACGCCGGTTTCAAATTTTTCCAGCAGGAAGTAGTTATGGGACGCAACCCGATTGACCGCGGCATCGCGCTCGCCCGCCGCAGTGGGATCGCGGTGTGGGTTCTTCTCCGGCTTTGGCTTGGTCTGATGTGCTGTCTGGCGGGCCATGGCGGTAGTTAGGTTATCTCACACGACGACGAAAGGCGTCGAGTGAGGGCACCTGTGTCCTCCGGTCTTGCATCCGACTGGGTAGACAAGCGGAAGGCCCGAACCCGACAGTGCAGAGTGCCAGCGTCCCAAATCGGGAGCAGAACGGGGCCTTCCGGGTAACGCTGTTGGGACTAAGACCAATGAGTTTAACTGCTACCACAGCAGTCACTTCCAACGCTAAGGAGCGATGCTATAATCAGCCAGCTTACGTCTCCATCAGACCATATTCAGCGGCCTAGCCCGGGGTCTTTCGCCGATCCCCCGGGGAAGACTGCCTGCGAGGGACCAGTGAAGACACGCCTGATTCGCCCGGCAGCTATCGTGTTGCTCGTCGTGGCCGTTACCCTGCCCATCGGCGCCGCCGACAGTGCCAAGTCCTTGTACAACAAAGGCAAGGACGCCGAGGCTCGCCAAAATTATGAAGCGGCCTACGACTTTTACCGGCAGGCCTACGACCAGAAACCCAAGGATTTGGCCTACCGGTCGTCCTACGAGCGGACCCGATTCCTGGCCGCCGCCTCACACGTGCATCGTGGGCAATTGTTGCGGGAAGCAGGCAAACTGCAGGAGGCCCTGGGCGAGTTCCAGAAGGCGGCAGAGATCGATTCCTCCAGCTTTATCGCGCAGCAGGAACTCCGGCGCACACAGAAGTTGATTGATGCGGGCAACGCGCCGCCACCACCGGGTGCCGTGGCTTCGCCGCCTGTGGGTCTGCAAAAGCGCGTGCAAGAAGCGCAAGGGCCGGTCGACCTGGCCGCCATCTCGAACATCCCCATCACCCTCAAGCTAACCGAAGATACCAAGGTCATCTATGAAACTGTAGGCAAGCTCGCGGGAATCAATGTGTTGTTCGACCCGGACTACACTTCGCGGCGGGTCAAGATCGAACTGAACGGGGTCACGCTGCAGGAAGCGCTGGAGATCATCGCACTCGAATCCAAAACGTTTTGGCGGCCAGTGACGCCCAATACCATTTTTGTCGCTTCGGATAACCCGGCGAAGCGCAAGGAAGTTGAACAGAGCGTAATCAAGACGTTTTATTTGGCCAATCTGTCGCAGCCGACCGAGTTGCAGGACGTGGTGAATGCCCTACGGCAAATCCTGGAAATCTCCCGCATCCAGCCCCTGCCGTCGCAGGGAGCCCTGGTGGTGCGCGGCACTCCCGACCAGATTGCGCTGGCGGAAAAACTGGTAGGCGATCTCGACAAGGCGCGTCCGGAGGTGATCGTGGAAGTGGCGATCATGCAGGTGAGCCGCGACAAGACGCGGAATCTGGGAATCAGTCCGCCGACCAGCGCCACGGTGGCGTTGCAGAACAATCTGAATACCACAACCAGCTCGAGCAGTTCGAGCAGCTCCAGCACTTCGAGCAGCTCCAGCACTTCTGGCACCGCGAACCAGATCAACCTAAACCGGCTGGGCAACCTGAACGCGACCGACTTTACAGTTACGATTCCGGCGGCTACCGCCACGGCACTGTTTGGCGATAGCAGCACCAAGCTGATCCAGAACCCACAGATCCGCGCCGTGGATGGACAGAAGGCATCGCTCAAGATCGGCGATCGGGTACCTGTGGCGACCGGCTCGTTCCAGCCAGGTATTGGCGGTGTGGGTATTAATCCACTGGTGAACACGCAGTTTCAATATCTAGATGTTGGCGTGAATATTGACATCACACCCAAAGTGCACGCCGCCCGCGAAGTTACGCTGAAAGTCTCGATGGACATATCCTCGGTGACCGGGCAGTCGAACATCGGCGGCATCAGCCAGCCCATCATCGGCCAGCGGAAAATCGAGCATGAAATTCGCCTCAAAGAAGGAGAAGTGAACATTCTGGGCGGAATATTGGAAAACCAGGATATCCGGTCGCTGAACGGCATTCCCGGGTTGGCGCAGATTCCGATCCTGAAATACCTTTTTGCCCAGAGCAACGTCGAGCACAAGGAAAACGAGATTGTCTTTGCGCTGATTCCGCACATCATCCGGGCACGCGATGTAACCGATCTGAACGAAAAAGCTTTGGAGGTAGGAACGGCGTCGGCAATCGGGTTGCGGCGGGCCAGCCAGACACCGCCAGTTGTGCCGGGCAGTGACAGTTCCGCTCCGGCGGCCGCGGCGCAGCCTCCAGTGGCCCAGGCCCCGGCGCAAGTTCCGCCACCGGCCGCGGGTGCGGCGAGTTTCGCGTTCGATCCAGTCAGCGCTACGCAACCCGTCGGTTCTACGTTCGCGGTGAATGTGCTGTTGAGGGGCGCGCAGAATGTCTATTCGGTGCCCTTGCAAGTGAGCTACGATCCCAAGGTTTTGCAGGTGGTGAACGTGTCCAACGGAGGTCTGCTCTCGCAGGACGGCCAAGTAGTGGGGATAGTGCATCGCGATGATGACTCGACCGGGACCTTGCAGATTTCAGCGACGCGGCCACCGGGAGCGAATGGCATATCCGGGCAAGGTGCGGTAGTAACCCTGACCTTCCTCGCGAAGGGGAGCGGACAGTCCGCGTTGACCATCTCGAAAGGTGGCGCGCGTGATCCAGCGATGCAGGCAATGCCTGTGGCTGGAGCGGTGGCCACGATCACGGTGCAGTAGCGAAGCACGAATCACACACGGTGGCGGTCTTGGCCTCTTTACGTTTGGCTCTTGGTTCTCTGTTCTTGACGAAGTTCCTGGCGGGTTTTGCGGTCAAGCGCTTGTAACCGTAGGCTTGCGAAGTCGGCGCCGGGCGCGCAAAGTAGAACCGCTGGTTCGGTTTCCGAGAGCCTAAAGTCCAGGCTGTTTTCGGCGATAATATCCTATGAAGTCCGCCGTTCTGAAACGCACCTCCGGACCCGGGCTTGGTGGATTCACGCTCATTGAATTGATCGTGGCCACAGCCATCCTTGTGATTTTGACCGGGCTGGCGGTACCGCTGGCGCGGGTGGCAATCAAGCGGGAAAGGGAGCGCGAGTTGCGGCACGATTTGTGGGAGTTGCGGGACGCGATCGACCGCTACAAAGACGCCGCCGACCGCGGGGCATTCCAGTACAAGGTAGGCAGCGAAGGCTATCCGCCCGATCTCGAAACGCTGGTGAAGGGCGTGGACGTGGGCGGCAAGAAGGTGCGCTTCCTGCGCCGAATTCCCACCGATCCGCTGACCAATAGTACGGAATGGGGGCTTCGTTCCATGCAGGATGATCCCAGCTCGGACTCCTGGGGCGGACAGAACGTATTCGATGTGTTCACCAAAGCGCAGGGCACAGGGCTGGACGGCACGGAATATAAGGACTGGTAGCTCAGGACTGATAGATGACGAGCCTCGGGAACAAGCGGGATCGCGGATTTACTCTGATCGAGTTGATGATCGTTATCAGCATGATACTGATCTTGGTGTCGATCTCGGTTCCTGTCTATAACCAGTCCATCCTGCGGGCCAAGGAGTCAGTGCTCAAGCAGGACCTGTTCCAATTGCGTTCCTTGATTTCGCAATACACACTGGACAAGCAGAAAGCGCCACAGTCGCTCGACGACCTGGTGCAAGCGCAATACATCAAGCAAATCCCGATCGATCCCATGACTGGTAGCAACAGCACCTGGACCGTGGATCAGGAAGATTCGCTGATGTCGGTGGATCAACAGGATCCCGGAATCAGCGATGTGCACAGCGGGGCGAGCCAGACGTCGAGTGATGGCACAGCTTATACCACCTGGTAAGCCAGCATTTCGTTCTCGCGGTCGGGCCTTGGATCGTCCCCCATAGGACTTGAATTTACGGCAACATTGTCTGCCGAACTGCTTTCGGGCGGCGCTGTCCACTACCCTATTGGGCATCCGGCGCGGATGCAGTGCGGGACGGCTTTAGGGGCTACGGTATTTGGTCAGTTGTGGGCAAGCTGTCGTAATGCAGCCTTTGCTGGCAGCGATAGCCTTTTCGCGGCGATCGGTGCCTGGGTGAGCAGTTCGATAATTGCCTGGTTGTTCGCCGCTGCTCTCGCCGTGGCCGTCATTCCTTTTACGTTGCTCATCATTCTGCTTGTCAATAAGCAGTTGCTCGAGCCGTCGCTGGATCGCAACTCGGATGCCGTGCGACAGCTTTTGACCCGGTGGGGAAGATTGCACGCGGTGCGGACAGTGCTAGGTAGGGCGGCGTTTGCGGTCTTCTTGCTATTGCGGTGAGATCCAGTTCTGAAGAGGATGGCGGAGCGGAAACAGTGAGGGGCTAGGCATTTGAACACTTCACTTGGGCAACCCATTTGAACACTCCCAGCCAAAAGCACTAACATCAGAACATGCCCGTTGAAACCGACATTACCCCATCAACTTACACCCCGATTCGCGCACCGCGGGGGACTGTGATCACATGCAAGGGCTGGCAGCAGGAAGCCGCCATGCGCATGCTGATGAACAATCTCGATGAGGAGGTTGGAGAGCGCCCGCAGGATTTGGTGGTTTATGGCGGGACAGGGCGAGCGGCGCGGAGTTGGCAGGCCTATCACGCGATCGTCGCGTCGCTCAAGAATCTGGAAGATGATGAGACGCTACTGGTCCAATCGGGCAAGCCAGTAGGCGTGTTCAAGACCCACGAATATGCGCCACGCGTGCTGATCGCAAATTCTAACCTGGTGGGGCACTGGTCCAACTGGGAAAAATTTAATGAACTGGAACGCGCCGGGCTGATGATGTATGGCCAGATGACGGCGGGCTCGTGGATCTATATCGGTTCGCAGGGAATCGTTCAGGGAACGTTCGAAACCTTCTCGGCGGCTGGGGAGAAGCATTTCGGCGGCGATCTGTCGGGCAAGCTGATCGTCAGCGGCGGTATGGGCGGAATGGGTGGAGCGCAACCGCTGGCGGCAACCATGACCGGGGCGGCGTTTCTGGGGATTGACGTTGATGCAGAGCGCATCAAGAAGCGGCTGAAGACCGGTTACTGCGACTTCATGGTCACGACGCTCGATGAAGCTCTGCGCATCTTGAAGAATGCCGTACGCAAGAAAGAAAATGTTTCCGTCGGGCTGGTGGGGAATTGCGCCGATATTATTCCGGAACTCGCCGAGCGCGGCGTGCTGCCCGACATCCTGACCGATCAGACGTCGGCCCACGACCCGCTGAATGGCTACGTACCGAACAGGATGTCCTTGGCAGAAGCGCTGGAGCTGCGCCAGCGCGACCAACACGCCTACCAGGAGCGCTCGCTGGATGCGATTGCGCGTCACGTGGAAGGCATGTTGCGCCTGCAGAAAATGGGCGCGGTGACCTTTGATTACGGAAATAATATCCGGACATTTGCTTTCCAGCGCGGAGTCAAGAACGCGTACGATTTTCCCGGTTTTGTGCCTGCGTATATCCGGCCGCTGTTCTGTGAGGGGCGAGGGCCGTTTCGCTGGGTGGCGTTGTCGGGCGATGCCTCGGACATTGCCGTGACCGACGATCTGGTGCTGGAACTCTTTCCAGACAACCGTATTCTGCGCCGCTGGATTGAGCTGGCCCGAAAGCGAATCAAATTTCAGGGACTGCCGGCGCGCATCTGCTGGCTAGGCTACGGCGAGCGTGCGCAATTCGGGCTGGCGATGAACAATCTAGTAAAGAGAGGCAAGATCAAGGCTCCGATTGTAATCGGGCGCGACCACCTCGATTGCGGGTCGGTGGCGTCTCCTTTCCGCGAAACCGAGCGCATGAAGGATGGCAGCGACGCGGTAGCCGATTGGCCGCTGCTTAACGCTTTATTGAATACGGCGGCGGGCGCTTCCTGGGTTTCGATCCACAACGGCGGCGGCGTAGGCATTGGTTATTCGCTGCATGCCGGCCAGGTGACAATCGCCGATGGCACGGAGATGATGGCCAAACGAATCGAGCGCGTACTGACCACGGATCCGGGGATGGGCGTTATTCGCCACGTGGATGCAGGATATGACGAGGCGAAGGAGTTCGCGAAGAAGACGGGCGTGAAGGTGCCGATGGGGAAGTAGCTGTCAGCTTTCGGCTCCGACCGTCCCCACACGGTCACTGCTAAACTAGCCCCTGCGTGAACTCACCGACGAAACACGAGTCATCCCCCGATCGCGCGTTGCTGCTCATCAACATTGGCCAGTTGCTTACGCTGCGATCTTCTTCAGGAAACTCTTGCCCACGCCGCGGTCCTGAACTCCAAGATCTAGGCATCATTAAAGATGGCGCAGTGCTGTGCGTGGGGAAGAAGATTGTCTCAACGTGTAAAACCAAAGACGCGCTGCGCGATCCCTGGACCAGGAAGAATCGCAAAACAATTATTGAGATCGATTGCGCGGGCCAGGTTGTCCTGCCCGGATTTGTGGACTCCCATACCCATCCAGTGTTCGTGGCGCCGCGGCTGGTGGATTTTGAGAAGCGCATCGCTGGCGCGACGTACGAGCAGATTGCCCAAGCAGGCGGCGGGATTCGTTCCAGTCTCGAGAGGGTGCGGAAAGCCGGCATGAAACTGCTGGTGGACCACGTGTTGAACGCGCTCCAGGAAATGGCAGAGCAGGGCACGACCACGGTCGAAGCTAAGTCGGGATACGGGCTGACGGTGGAGTCTGAAATCAAATCGTTGGAGGCGATCCGAAGTGCATCCGCTAAATGGCCCGGGACTGTGATTCCAACCTTGCTTGGCGCACATGTTGTCCCCAAGGAGTTTCAAGGCAGGGCGAAAGAATATGTCGAGCTTGTCTGCAAGCACATGATTCCGAGAGTGGCAAAGCTGAAGCTGGCACAGTTCGTTGACGTGTTCACCGAACGTGGCGCGTTTACAGCAAAAGACACGGAGAAAATCTTTGAGGCCGCCAAGAATCACGGTCTGGGAGTGCGGGCACACGTCTGCCAGTTGACGGAGACAGTGTTGCAGCCGCTGTTACGTTTCAACGTCGCGTCCTTCGATCACATGGATCACGCGAGCGACGCCGACATCAAGCGACTGACCAAACTCGAAACTGTGGCAACGCTGGTGCCGGGAGCGAACTATTTCCTGGGCTTGGAAGAATTTCCACCGGCACGCAAGTTGATCGATGCCGGCGTGGCCGTGGCGCTGGCCACGGACTACAACCCAGGCTCGTCTCCGACGGCCAGCATGCCGTTCGTGCTGTCCCTTGCATGCACCCATCTGAAGATGTCACCGGCGGAAGCGATTGCAGCCGCGACCATCAATGGCGCCTGGTCCCTGCGATTGCAGGAGTGGAAGGGATCTATCGAACCGGGAAAAGACGCGGATCTCGCGGTCTTCGACGTCCCCGACTATCGGGAGACCGCCTACTGGATAGCATCAAACCGATGTGCGTTCGCGGTTCTCAAGGGCGTGGTGACGGCAAGACCGCGCTAGTGTGCACAAGCCGCCCATCCAGGCTGAAGCGGGAAAAAAACCTTGCGAATATATACCACTGACGGATAACGATCCGAAGTGGCTACGATTTGAGCGAACTTCGCTCCGTTGTTATAATCGTGCCTGTTCCAAACGCTTTCAGCGTCCTGACTGCCTGAATTGACTGGCAATTCCGTCGAGATCCCACCCGCCAGACGAGGCGCACCCACGCCGGCAGACAAGCTGTGAGCCAGAAAATGTGGCCAGGTAGCTCAGGTGGTAGAGCGCAGCCCTGAAAAGGCTGGCGTCGGCGGTTCAACTCCGTCCCTGGCCACCACATTTTCAAATACTTAGCTATCCCAGTCACTTTCCTGTTTTATGGGTTGCAACCCACGATAAGCGAAAATCGAGGGTTGCGCGCACTATGCGACCGCTTTTGTATCTGCGGTAAGCAGCTGTCGTAACACCCAGCCCTGAGCTTCAAGCTTCGCTGGAGTCATGGCACGAGCGTAGACATCCAGCGTGGTCTTGACGTTGGAGTGCCGCAACAACTCTTGCACGAGCTTCGGGTCATTCCCATTCGCGACGAGCGCACTAGCTAACGTGCGTCGGAGCGTATGGAACCCGACCTGCCCTGTGATTCCTGCCTTCCGTGCCGCAGGCTGAAGGTGATTTGCCACGAGCATGTTGCCCGGGGTGGCTTCTTGCCCTTCAGTCTCAGGCTCGGAAAGATAAAATCCTCGTCGGTGGCATAGGACGTTTGCCCGCGCCATGTTTCGAGCGAAGCGGCCAAGAGCGGGTGCAGGGGCACGGGCTTTTTGGATGCTCTACTCTTCGGTGGGCCGAATCTGCCGTACACATAGGCGCGAGTGACCTGGATGCAGGAGTTCTTCCAGTCAACGTCCGATCAGCGCAACGCCAGAATTTCGCTGATGCGAAGTCCTGTTGCAGCGTCGGCTAGGACGAGCACGCGGTGCATGTCATTCAGGTTAGAGAGAATGGCTACACACAGTGCAAAAGTCAGCACTACGGGTTCGTAGTCACTGACGCATGACTGACGGACAAAAAGAATCGGGTTGGCTTCTTGCGTTCGGGTTAGGAAACCGCACCGTTGACCGTGCTTGAAGATCACCAGCATAAGGTTCCGAACTTTGACGAGAGTGCTGTTCGCCAAACCACTCTGCTTACGGAGCTCCCGTAACCAGTTCTGCACTTCAACCGGTTCCATGTCGCTCGCCCGTACCGTCTCCCAACGCGGCAGGATATGCCGATTTAGATAACGGTGGTACGTTTCTACTGTCGAGTGGGCCTTCGGAATCGCAGCTTCACACTGGTCATCCGAGAGCTCTACTCGGATGTAGTCCTTGGCCAGTTCTCCGAAGGTAATTGGCTTGCCGTTGCTCACAGAGACATTAGGGTCGAATCCCATGCTGCGGATTCTCACCCATGCTCCTGCTTCAGTTTTTAATTCATCTACAGTTCCCACAACGAAGTTCTCCGGAACTCGCTCCCCATCGGCGCGGGTCCTGTAGTACCGATACTCGAACACGTCCCCAGACTTGCGGGACAAAACACGGATGCTTCCGTGCTGATTCCGTTTCCGTGCCATTAGCTTTTCTCCTTGGCACGGACGGCTGCGTCCGCACAGTGTACACCGCGTGAACAGAGAGCCGAAGCAAGTTCTGATAGGCGGAACCGCCACACCCGCCGCTGACCATCGCCGAGAGGATAAGCAGGGATTACGCCCCGGCGTGCCAAGTCCAAAACGCGGCGCGGGCGTAAGCGAAGAAACTCTGCCGCCTCTACGGCGTCAACGAAGGGTTCGCGTTCTGTGTTGGCTATCATGCTCGATCACCGCTTGTCAGTTCTCTGCAACAACACTGTCCCACTCCTGTTTTGCCATAGGGAATATCAGGAACACGGCTGCCACCACTCCGAGGATTGCGATCATTCCCAACAATGTGAGTTTCATGCCGCTTTCTCCGGTTTGGCGATTCCGCCGCATTCTGGATCGGGACACCGATAACCTTCCAACTTTCCACTCGCCCAACTCGTCTTAATCAGTTCCGTCGTTAACCAAAACTTTTTCCCGCATCGAGGACAATCGAACTGGTAGCGGTGCTGCAATTCTGCCAGGCGCTTCCAAATGTTATTTCCAGCCGCCTCCGCAACTAACTGCTCGAACCGTCGAATCCCGGTTTCCACTCTTACAAACATCTGCACTCCACAGGGATCGCAGATCATGTAAGGTTTGCCTTTCTTCGTCGTCCGTACTTCGCGTGCCTCGCCACAAACACAGCACGGAAAAAGCCGTAGGTCTCGTTTCGCCAACAGGGGTTTCATTTAGACTCCTTCAAACCGCCACGCTTCTGGACGGCTGGTTGACTGCTCTTCTGTAGTTCGGACAACGCCTTGTCTGTTGAACTGATCCATTGATAGGCCTTCTTGCCCTCTGCCTGGGGAACGACTCTCACATCGCCGCTCTGTACTAGCCGCTTGAGCACGGTGTGGATCACGGCCAAGGGATTCGAGTAGGGAGACAAGTTGTGCTTTCGGGCTTCTATGCTTTCCTTCAGTTCGCTCGCAGTCACCGGAAAGAACTTCTCCTTCAGGATGACGCGCGCAGATTCGGTAATCCCCACAGTTAGGTCTGCCTTGATGACGCGATCGACGCGTTTCTCAAAATCCTTTTGATCCAGCTCGGCGCAAAGATTCTCCAAGTCGCTGATGACAGCTTGAAGACGGGCCACCTTGTGGTCGATCTTCTGGCGTTTGACCAAGCAACGAGCAAGGTCTTGCTTGGCCTCGAATAAGGTGCGGTGATAGTTTTTCGTCATTACACAATCGACTATACACATAGTGTGTAACATAGGCAATAAACAATTTGAATTGTTCGACGGACCCAGGAAATCATGCTCGAAACGTCTGACGGCGAGCGACGGGAATTGGCCCCTACGTTACGTACATACGTAACGTCATGGGGCGGAGAGATGAACCGCTCCCGGTTTCTGTACCAACCGGGCCCAGAGACTCTTTGGGTCAGGGGGAAGCTCCTCCGCTTTTAGCTCCTACCGGAGCGGCGGAAGTATTCCAGGCGGGCATGTCCGCGAGCCGTCAGGCGATAGGCCAGATAGCCTCGCCGGGAGTTCGGGTGCCGTTCCAAGAGGCCCTGCTCTCGGAGGCGTCCGAGATAGCTGTAGAAAGACCGACGGTCGGGAACCGGTTTAAGTAGATTGCAAACATCGTCTGGTCTTAAGAACTTCCCGCTTCTTAAGAAGATCGCCAAGACACGAGATTTTGTCATTTAGTCGTCTTGTCTAATATTTTATGGGTGTTTATCTTAATCGCACATGCTAGTGTATGATAACTCTTAAACCTTAAACCAAGAGATATAAACCAAGAGAAAACTAAAAACCAAGAAGAAAAAGCTTAAAACCAAGAAGAAAGGCTTAAAACCCAGATACTTTAAATTCCCTTTTTGTATTCTCTACGTCTGGTACTTGGAATCGTGCAAGTTTCATTTCCCCTGGAGGACGGCAGGGTGTTCCGTGATGCCGGAATCCTGCTTTCAGTATTTCTGCACAACCGCAAGCTCTGTACCGACACCCGCTTCGCTGTCCCAAACAAGAATTGTGCCGGAAAGAAACCGTTTCGGCTCAGACTGGGCTTAGGAGTCGACTTCCCGGGCCAGTTGTGCGCGACCGGCATACGCGTTGACGGGGTGAGTATTATATCCCCCCCTGAAACTACCCCACCCCTGCTTGGCTCTTGCGTCCGCGGGCAATGCTACCCTGAATCCATTCTCGGTCGGCCGCGGAGGAAACAGACCAGAGCGCCCTCCGCCTTTGGATGAAGTACACTCTGATTGCTTAGCGGTGGAGTCCTGTTTATGGTCGGGCGAGTTGAGAATGGCGGAACCAGTGATCGTCTCGGAGTCCTCGACAACCAGTCACTTCGCCGGCTTGCTCGGTGCCATTAGGGCGGTACTAGCCCGGTCGGTTGCGCGTTGGCGTCAATGGCGGTGGATGGGCGCTGCTACTGCGGTGGTGGCCACGGGGACGCTGCTGCGCATTTGCCAACTCAATGTAAAACCTCTGCACTCCGACGAAGGAGTCAACGGCTTTTTTCTCCTCGGCTTATTTCGCGAGGGAATTTACCGCTACAACGCAGCCAACTATCACGGGCCCACACTTTACTATTTCGCGATGATTAGCTGCAGCGTTAACAATCTCCTCTTCGGCGGTGAAGGGCCCAGCACGGTCGCCATCCGGATGGTGCCGGTGCTGTTCGGGATTGGAGTGCTTGTCCTTTTATTGAATCTTCGTAATCGCCTGGGCAATGCTGGTACTCTCACCGCCATTGCGCTGGTCGCGCTCTCACCCGGCATGGTGTACATATCCCGCGACTTCATTCACGAAATGCTCCTGGTCTTTTTCACACTGTGGCTGGTGGTGTGTGGCCTGCGTTTCTGGGATACGAGGAAGACCAGCCATTTGTTACTTGCTTCCGTCGCAACCGCGTTGATGATCTCTACCAAGGAAACTGCTCCCATTTCCCTTGCCGCGCTCGGCATTGGCGTTGGTTCTGCACTTGTCTTGACGTCGGCGCCTCACAAAAGGACCGCCGCCGAGTGGGGCGGTTGGTGGCGAATCGGCTTTCTCGCGCTGGCTGCGCTCGCTCTCTTCTTCACATCCTGCCTCCTGTTCTATTCCTCCTTTTTCGGCAACTATCCTCAAGGCATCCGTGATGCTGTCACAACCTATACCTATTGGGCACGAACGGGAGTCAGCCAGCACACGGCCCCCTGGTACACCTACCTGGCCTGGCTCCTTCGTGAAGAAGCTCCGATTTTCCTGCTGGGGACGATCGGAGCCGCACTTGCGTTGTTCCAGCGGCGCAACCCCTTCGCGATTTTTGCCGGGATCTGGGCTTTCGCGCTGCTTGCCGCGTACTCGATTCTTCCCTACAAGACTCCGTGGATATTGCTGAACACGATCTTGCCGCTGTGCCTGGTGGCCGGGCACGCGGTGCAGAAGCTGTGGGATGCGCGGACCAAACTATTCCGAGGCGCGGCCGCGCAGTTTGTGCCCGCAGCCGTGATCGGGTTCGCGCTTGCGATCGGGTTCTACCAGTCAGTCCAGCTTAATTTTTTTCACTATGATGACAGCAAGTATTCTTATCCTTACGCTCAGACCTCCCGGGGCTTTCTAGACCTAGTGGAGGAGGTGAACGCAATTGCAAGCAGCGCCGGAAGCGGAAACGCGACCGGCATTACGGTTGTGACATCCGACGATTGGCCCCTACCGTGGTACTTGCGCGACTACAGGAACGTCAGTTATTACGATCATATGGTGCCGGCCGGCACAACCATATTCATCGGCTCGTGGAAGGAAGTACCTGCGCTGCAACGCCAACTCGCTGAGCGTTACCGGTTCGTGGGTTTCTATCCTTTGCGGCCAGGAGCGGACCTTGTTCTCGTCGCCGCCAGCAGCCAAACCCACTGACAGGCCAAGTTTCCGCATGCCGGGTTTCCGCTGGCTTCCCCCGTCTATTCGGCAAGCCCTGCCGGTTGTTTTCCTCGTAGTCTTTTTCGGCTGGCTATTTGGGACGCTGCTGTCGTCCCACATGCTCATGCCGAAGGGGGATGGATGGTATTCCGGCGGATCTACCTGGGGAGACTTGGCATGGCACCTTTCCATGCTGTCCAACTTCGCCGAGCGGGGCCTGGGCGCCGTCCGGGAGGATCCGATCTATCCGGGCACAAAGCTTTCTTACCCGTTCCTGCCCGATTTGCTGAGCGCCGGGTTGGTCCGCTGCGGCCTCAGTATTCGGGCCAGCCTGATCTTACCAACCCTGGCGGTAATTCTAGGGGCTGTGGTTGCCATCTATTTTCTCGCGCGCCGCATTACGGGGACGATTTGGGGAGCGCTGGCCGTTCCCTTCATTTACTTTTTCAACGGAAGCATTGCCGGGTGTTACTTCTTGTGGCGTGATTATCGAAACTCACACCTGAGCTTGGCTGCATTCCTGAATCATATTCCCCAGGACTATGCCCACATTCGGGAATACAACATCCGCTTCTCGAACATCATCGATGATTACGTTCTTCCTCAACGTGCCAGTGTGTTCGGACTGTTGCTTGGGGTTCTGGTGGTGCAGTTTTTGTGGCGCTATTGGGAACATTCGGACAAAAAGTACCTGCTCTATGCAGGTCTTGTGCTCTCGGCCATGCCTCTTGTGCATTTCCATAGCTTTGTGGCGCTGGGAATGGCTGCCGGCTTTCTGTTTGTCATCCAGGCCCTTGCCGAACCCAAATCATATAAACGGACAATTCTGAGTTGGTCTGTATTCGCCGTTCCCCTGGCTGTCTTCGCCCTTCCCCAGACGCTTTGGATCGCGCCCGCCCATGCAGGGAACTTCTTTCGCATCGAGTGGGGCTGGATCAAGGGCAACGAGCCACTGTGGTTGTTCTGGCTGATGGACCTCAGCCCGCACCTCCCAGTTTTTGTGATCGCATTCTGGTTCGCAAAGCGCAGGCTGAAAACGTTCTATTTGGGGTTCGTCGGGGTCTTTCTCGTGGCTAACATCGTCGTGTTTCAGCCGCACGATTGGGACAACATGAAGCTCATGCTGTGGTGGTTCCTACTCAGCTCCGTCCTGGCCGGTTCGCTGTTGGCTGACCTGTGGCGCGAATCTCGTCTTGGGCCTTTGCTTGCTATCGCCCTGTTTGGGACTTTGGTGATCACCGGAGCGACGTCGGTTTACAGGGAGTTCCACATGAGCGCGCTCATGTTCTCCTGGGAAGACATGGCGCTGGCCCGCTTTGTCAGAGAGCAAACCAGCAAGGATGCGATCTTCCTCACTTCGGATAGGCACACTAGCCCAGTCGCTTGTCTCGGCGGACGACGAATCGTAATGGGATGCCGGTGCTGGCTGTGGACCCACGGCATTGACTACCACACCCGTGAGCAGGATATTTTGGAAATCTATCGGGGCTCGGATCACGCACTCGATCTGCTGCGCCGTTACCACGTTGACTACATCTTAATCGAGGCCGATAAGATGAGTGAGCTCCACGAGAATCTTGCGTTCTTCATGCGAAGCTTTCGCCCCGTATACAACAGTCAAAATTACTTGGTCTTCAAAGTTTCCCCCTAGCGGTTCACGCCCAAGCTGCGCAACCGCCAAGAGAGTCCAAACCACCGGGGCAAAGAAAGAGGGGCTGAGAGAAACTGTCTCGCCCCCTTTTCAACCTGAATTGCAGTCACGGTAAGGCTGGGTAACAAGTATTGATTCGAATCTCGCCTAGTCGGAACCTCCGCAAAGCGAGCCGATTTTGTCATTGTTGATGTTGCTTTCCAACGATGTACCGAACGCGGTGATGGCACTCTTGTCGCCGAGGGCGATCAGCAGGTTGGCCTGGGCAACGAGAGTTGAAGCAGCGCCGCAAGCGGGTGGACTGGAGTTTCCAGCGTTGGCGACGGCTGCGATGAGCTGCTTAATCATGATCAGCTCGGCCTGCGCCAGGTTTCCTGTGCCGCACTGACTGGCCGGAGCCTGCAGAGCGCCCAACAGCGTCAGGTTGCCGACGCACGAATCTACTGCTGAGCCCGCGCCCAGCAGCGTGCTGACCGTGGTGCTGAAGCTGATGCCGAAGCATCCGGCGATCAGTTCGAAGTTTTTCTTGTAGAATCCAAGCGTACACGACTGGCCAATCGGCGGCGTCGGGGTCACGGTTGGACTTGCTACTGGCCCGGCATAAGCCGTCGAGACTAGGGGGGTGTTCAGTACATGTTTGGAGAATTGCGCCAGCTGGTGATGCCCGACTGCGACTAGCACGAGCACGACCAGCAAGAGC
>WNEZ01000274.1_pt1 | contig 85626 bp, 77 predicted proteins | sample 5400521 | NCBI WGS metagenome assembly WNEZ01 (sample SAMN13153339, study PRJNA577476) | soil metagenome | isolation source: 120 cm saprolite under Douglas fir tree site 2 hole 1 replicate 1 | place: USA:California | collected 2015-04-18
CGACGACGGGTTACATCCTCCTGGCCATTCAATTTGAAGAACACGACCTGATCACTTTCTTCGGGGACACTTACAGGCAGTACCGGCAACATACCCCGATGCTCTTCCCATTCTGGAAGCGCCCAAGGTGAGCCACATGGCCGAGTAGTCGCAGCACACTCCTGATAAGTCTTAGTGTTGTATCGGAAGCGCGAATGAGCAAGCTGCACACACGAGCACGGTGTGTTTGCGCGCTTTCGGATTATCGGACAAGTACCCAGAGCTTCCGGCTTGGCACCTGATTACAGATACCAGCCATCTCCACGGGCAAGGCTACGCTTCCACCTGAAGCTGAACCACTTCCACCCTGCCTGAAATCGCGGCACTTCTCCGGTTGATAACGCGTTAATCAAGACACGGAGCCGGCGTTGCAACTTGGCTTCGGCTTCAAGATTTCGATGCCACTCCTGTAGAATCCTTAAAGCCCATCCGCTCCCACATGGCAGCACCAAAGAAATAACCGCCCGTCAGCCAGATTGAATTCTAGCTCTTACCAGATTCCATCGGCGCACACTTTCGCGGACGCAGCGAAGCATTACCGGGAAAAGTTTGGCCCGATGAGGCACAGGGAGTCTACCCGTTCGACTTGGGAAGGCCGGATCAAAAATCATCTTGAGCCGGACTGGAAAGACGTTCCCTTAGACCTAATCACTTTCGACGCGGTTAGCGAGTGGGCAGTAAAAAAACGGACTGGAGGTCTTTCTTGGGCGTCGGTCAAGGATTCGCTGAGAACAATGCAGCGAGTCATTTCCGCGTTCAGGAAAGACAGGAAGGTTCCCTTCTCTCAGCGCGGTCTGATGCCCGACCGGGAGAAATTGCGAATGAAGCTGCAGAGTCGAAAGAAAGTATCGTACTCATGGAATGATGCGGAGAAGATAGCCGAGCACGTCCGTAAGCTGGACGGATTAGGCGATTCCCCCAGAGCACAGTACGCAACTCTGATTCTTCTCGCGGCTGCATCCGGTCTGCGCTGTTCCGAATTGCTGGCGCTACGTGGTAACGATCTGGACTTCGACGGGAATACCATCATCGTTGACGAAGCCTCAGACCAGCGCACGTCCGGCAAAGTCGGGGAATGCAAGAACGATGCAGCCTATAGAACCGTGCTTCTCGCGGATGCCGAAGGCAGGAAGGCAATGAAGTCCCTCAAGCAGTTCCTAGGGAACGCTACGGACTCCGATGCCCTTGTCTTCCGGTCTAAGCGCGGAGGACCGCTACTAGAGACAACGATCCTGAGCCAATGTCTACACCCGGCTCTGCGCGCGTTGGGATTGCCTAGCTACTTTCCTTCGCAAAAATAAAGCATCGTAGCCAGCATTTATGGACTTTCGGTTTGTAGTGCGCTGTTGAAGTGTAGCTTTTCGTGTTGATGCTGCGTCTTGAAGGACCGAGCCCAGCGCAAAAGGACCCGTGGGGAAATACCCGAATTGGGCTTTCTGCCACGACGCGGATCAGCCGGAAAGACTTTGGCCTCACCTGGAACGCAGCTCTGGAAGCCGGCGGCCTGCTCGTGGGCGACGCGGTAACCATCAACCTGGACGTCCAGCTCATCAAAGAGCGCTAATCAAAGCAGGAACTGAAAGGGTACAATTCGACCACACATTCAACTAACGCTGCTGTCGGCATTCACCCTCATTGTGCTGGCTGCGGTTTCAGGATTGGGAAGACTTGCCAGTATTCAACCGTCATTGGAGGGCGAATACTGCCCGAGACGGAAAAATTCGGCTAAGCCCTGAAGCGATTCTTGTCAATTTTCCGTGACCGAATCTTCGATTCCAGCGTTGACCGGGGAATGCCCTACTTGGCCGCAGCCCCGGTGGGTCCAAACACGCGTCCACGGGTTTCAAAATGTCATCTTGAGCCCGAACTGAATCTGCCGCGACGTTGTCACGGTCTGGAAGATACGTCCCGCGTTCGGAGCTGGAATGGCGTTCCCGCTCGCGTCACGGCCGAGGAAAATCTGATCACCATTTCCACCACTGGTCCCAACGGCAGCGGTGTTTACAGGCACGTTGAGATTGGGGTGATTGAAGAGGTTGAAGAGGTCAGCGCGAAACTCCACGCCGACCCGCTCCTGGAGACGCACCTGTTTCGAGATGTTGAAATCAAAATCCTTCAAGGGCGGACCGCACATGATATTGCGTCCCGCGTTTCCGTATTCTCCCGCGGGATCCCGCGATGCTCACGGTCTCGCTACGGCGCCAAGTCGCTGACTCGCCGGATTCCGGCCAATCTTTTTGGGATTTGCTTCGAGAGACCCAGAGAACCATTCTTCCGAATACTGCCGGCTGTCTCAGTCCCCACGAAGCGATAAAAACTGCATGCATGGCACGCGAGCTGTTTCAGACCAATCTCGTAAAACTCGAGGTCATTGGAGACGAAGTCAGCTTGCAGCCAGACCCTTTCGGTCTGGTTGAGGCTGCGAACCAACTTGTAAGACTTGGCTTCCAGGTCTTGCCGTATTGCACTGAAGACTGGATCCTTTGCAGGCTTTATGGTCCCACGCTGAAGATACAGTCGCTGTAAGTAGCTGAAATTATGGAGCGGCCTATCGGAATCGAACCGACACCTGAACCTTGGCAATTCTGAGGCCAACGGAAGATCAGGAACTTACGAGGCACTTTCAGGAGCATTGGGTAGCAGCTAGACCCGTCAGAAACGCTTAATGTTCCTTCAGTTGTTCCCATGAGAACTCGCGACGGCCCTCCGTCGCTATATTGAGAACGCTCGACCTCGCTCCTCTTGTCCCCAAGTTTTCATGACGCTTAAAGCGCCTATCGAGCCACTTGCAGCGCACTCGATTTCAGAGGTGGTACGCAGCCGGATGCGAAAACTGGGGATTGCTTCTAAACACACCGGGCCGCAATGCCTACGCCACGCTTGCGCGACTCGTCTTCTCCATAACGGCTTGTCCTTTATCGACATCGCCGACTTTCTCGGTCATCGCGACACGCAAAGCGTCAACGTCTATGCCAGAGTGAGTCCCCCCATGTTGCGGGAGATCGCGTCGATCGATCTAACGGATGCACTTTGAGATTTTCGACCGCGATCACGAAATATGCTGCCTTGAAACGCGTGCTAGGCGTGCGCTTCGCGCGCGCTGAGAGCGCCTTACGGACTCTGCTGCGCTCAGCCGGCGATCGGCCGCTCCTGGAAGTCACACCGAAACACATATCCACCTATCTCGACAAATCACGCATGTCCCGCTACACCTGGTGGCGCGAATACCAGATCATTCGAACGTTCTTTCAGTTTTGGGTCTCGCGCCACAAACTCCCGACGTTGCCCATGCCGCGCCCACACGCGGCGGGACCTCCGCCGTTCAAACCATATATCTTTTCGAGAATCGAGCTGATGCGACTCTTGCTAGCCATCGAACGCACCCGTCTTTTTGACCCGATGACCATCCGAACTTTTCTGCTCTTCCTTTACGGAACCGGGGCGCGCGTGTATGAGGCCCTCAATCTTCGCGTGTCCGACGTGGACCTTACAGGAAAACTCATGAGTCTGCGTCGGCCCGACGGCGGGCAAAGGAGGATACTACCGATTGGCCGGACTCTGCGTAACGCCCTCGATGTCTACGTTCAGTCGACCGCCAAACAGAGGGGAGAAAAGGATTTCGTGTTTGTGACTCTCGATGGCCGACCACTCAGATTCGCTACGTTGCGGTACGACTTTGTGCGCATCTGCCGACGGGCACGCATTCATCAGGAACATAGCTATAGCCCCACGCCCGGAATGCACGATCTACAGGCATACCTTCGCCGTGCATGTTTTGGAGACTTGGGTCCGTGAAGGTAAGGACCTGCGACAAAAGCTGCCCCTACTCGCAGGCTACATGGGCCACGCTCTGTTGAAATCGACCGAGCCCTATCTGCGGTTGGTGCCTGGTCGGTTTGTGAAGCCGTTAGCGACACTGCAGAAGCCGTCAAAATCGCAACAGCACGTCATCGATGGCCCAACCACCCTGCCTTGATGAGATTTCTGGCCGAACTCTGAAATGTCTGCTCCGGCGTCCCCGCAGCCTCTGGGAGAGATAACACGCCAGCAAAATAGATGTTTCTTGTAAATATATATGTTTTAAGGGGTTAGAAGGATTTACGTCTAACCTTGACAGAAATGGCAGAAATATGTACTATATTCCTGACATTTGGTGACGAACATGACTACAACAGGAACCATCCGTAACCATATCAAAGAGATAGCGATAGGTGAGCCATTCACTTCGACCCAATTCAATGGTCTTGGGACTCGTGCCTCCGTTGATCAAGCTCTCTCGCGTCTAGTCAAGAGGGGAGAAATCGCCCGTCTGTCCAGAGGTGTGTTTGTCCGTCCGAAAAACAGCCGCTATGTCGGCCAGGTGATGCCCGCGGCATCGAAAGTTGCGCAGGCAATCGCGAACGCTCACGGGGAAACGATTCAAGTGCACGGGGCGGAAGCGGCCCGGCTCCTAGGCTTGACGACCCAAATGCCATTGCAGTCTCTGTTCTACACAAGTGGTCGGAACAGAGAGATCAAGCTCGGCAACCTGCGGCTCATTCTCAAACATGTCGCACCACGAAAACTTGCCTTGTCTGGACGACCCTCTGGTCTCGCTCTATCCGCACTTTGGTATCTAGGCAAAGAGCAGGTTAGTCCACGTACCATCAAAACCATCCGAGAAAAGTTGACTCCCGAAGCTTTTGAGGAGTTCAAAGCGGAAACACGTTCAATGCCAGCTTGGATGACTGACACACTGCATCGATACGAACAGGAGGCCACCGGTGGCTGACGCCTTCCTGCAGCTATCGCCAGAAGAACAAGCCGACATTCTGCAAACCAGTGCAGGCAAACTCGGCCGCCGGGCGGAGCATTTGGAGAAGGACATCTGGATCTGCTGGGTGCTCCAAGGTCTCTTCACCATGCCGGGTCGTCTCCCAATGGCCTTTAAGGGCGGTACTTCTCTATCGAAAGTCTATGAGGCCATTCGGCGGTTTTCGGAGGATGTCGATGTCACGGTTGACTACAAATCACTCGACCACACCATCGACCCTTTCGATCCCAAGGTATCGCGGTCTGCGCAATCCAAATTCACGGCCACTCTCAAAGCAAAACTTGCCGACCATACCAAAAATGTCATTCGGCCACACTTTGAAAGCCTTGTAGGAACGCTCACGGAAAAGCCTTCGAAACCGATCACAATCTCTGACGATGGGGAGAAATTGTTGATACCGTATCCCGCGCGTTTCGGAGCAGACGAAAGCGTTCTTCTCGAATTCGGCGGGCGAAACGTAATTGCACCAAACGAGGAGCATATCCTACGGCCGTATATTGCTTCGGTCGTCTCGGGCCTTCTATATCCACAAGCTACAGTTCGGGTTCTGGCGCCCTCGCGAACATTCTGGGAAAAAGCAACGTTGATTCATGTTGCCTGCAACCGTTCCGACCCGAAGCTCGATTCTGATCGTCAGTCTCGTCATTGGCACGACCTTGCCGTGCTCGCTGACCACAAGATCGGGAAGGCATCTATAGCCGACCGGACACTTCTCGTAGATGTCGTGAAGCATAAGAGCGTCTTCTTTCGCGCGTCCTATTCGAACTACGAAGCCTGTTTGGCAGGAAGTCTCCGACTCATTCCAGACGCGCCTTTACTACAAGCTCTTAGAACTGATTACGGGAAGATGCTTGCAGACGGAATGTTTGACAGTGAGCCACCAACGTTCGATTCAATCGTCGTTCGACTTGAGGCTCTCGAAAAAGAAATCAATCGAGACGGCGGACAATAACATCTCCATGCCTATTCCTCGCCGATTTTCCATTCTTATCGATCGAATCACTCCTACGTCCGCCGGGATCAACGCATACTTAACCCACCTGAAGACAGTCGGCAACGCTGTTGAGGCTGCGCTTCAAATCAACCGCACCGAACGCATTGGCAGCTTTAGTAGAGGGAGCGCCGTGCGAGGCATCAGCGACCTCGACCTCATGGTGGTATTGAGTTCCAACGAACGCAAATGGGGAGGGAACACGACAACTTCAAGTACGGTCCTCAACAAAATCAAGGACGCCTTGTCGGATCGCTTTTACTCAACCGAAATCCGAAATTCCGGAAATGCCGTCGTCTTGTCGTTTGCGGGCGGGCGCAGGTCAGTTGACGTCGTCCCAGCTTTCTTTGTACGGCCCTATCAAGGCTCCGCAGCCGCCTATACTAACTATCCAATCTTCACCATTCCTGAAGGTGACGCGGCCGGAATTCGAGAAATGGCCTGCAACCATTGAACGGCAGAGTGACATGACGGCGACACTGGAAATTCCTTTCCCGTTCGAAGCGCGCCAGGTCGAAATGGAGGGGACTGCTGAGCCATTCATCGCCAGAGTTTTTCTCGGCCTGATCGACATGGCAGCGAGCATTTTCTCGCAGCCGGACAAGGTTGCTTTCGATGAGCGTTTCATGGGTACGCTGAATCCGGCACTTGAACTGCGGAAGGCTCTGGTTAGTATCCGGAAGCTGGTATCCAGTCACAAAGAGGATCTGCAGAAAGGTACGATTGTCCGCAAGGCACAGGCTGATCCGCTGCTTTCGGAACGCATCGATAACCCCCTGCGTTCGTACACCATTCACTTTCTGGAGATGGCTGATGCCATCATCAAAAATCTGCCGTTAACGATGAAGTTTTTTGCGATCAATATCGACTACATGGCTGACCGCGAAGAGCGTTTCGCCAAGGGCTGCGAGCGTAACGAAGCCAAGCACCCTGAGTTGGTTGCATATCTGAGGAAGCTGCGCCCATCTCTACTCGACATGAATGGAGCTAAATTGCGTGAGTTCTCGCTAAGACAAAAGCCGCTGTAGACCACCGCCTTTTTCACGGCGCACCCGGATACGCGACTATCCTTCGTGTCGAAAGGCCAATTGATTTCCTTACTGTGCACCTAGCAAGAATCCTCTGATTTAATCACTCAATTGAACCCATCAGGAAAGTGCGGTCGCTCGCCAATCAGGCACGTGTTTTGGCTTTGAGTCGGGCAGCAACCGCTGTCACTTTTGTGGCGGAAACGTCAAGCGGTCGACTCCACCGGTTCGGTCACTCGCTCAGCAAGGGCTCGATTCCCACCTACCTCTGTCCTTTCAGCATTTTGCGGCAAGTTCCGGGTCGCCAGGTTGGCAAGGCGGTTGCACCACCAAGGGGGCCAGTCTACCAACGTAACTCGTCGGGCAGTTTGAGCGGTGGACCGCTCGGATTGACGACTGAGAAGAGGGATACGGTGAAGAGGATTGCGGTTGCCTTAATTGCTCCCGCTACTACCGTCGGGGGCACCCTGCCTCCCGGCGAGAGCTACGTCTTTCCCCAGGTCACGCTGCCCCTGGCCACGCAAATCACCGAAATCCGTGTCTCACCTCCTATGAATGAAATCGCGCAGGAGCAGCTCAAAGACCTGGAGAAGCAGCGCGTTTTCGGCATTGTTCCCAACTTTTATGTCAGCTACATCAGTGAGGCTGCTCCACTGACGTCCAAACAAAAATTTCAACTCGCTTTGAAAGCCACGACCGATCCCGTGAGCCTCGCGTCAGTCAGCGTTATTGCTGGGGTGAACCAGGCGACCGACCGCTTCAGCGGGTACGGCCAAGGCGCGCAGGGTTACGCCAAGCGTTATGGCGCGTCTTGCTCCACATGCTAGGCACCGACGCGCTCATCGGCCAAACCATTTCTCATTACCGGATCGTCGAAAAACTTGGCGGCGGTGGTATGGGTGTGGTCTACAAGGCGGAGGACACCAGACTTTACCGCTTTGTCGCCCTCAAGTTTTTGCCGCAGGAGGTTTCCTGCGACCCGCGGGCGCTGGCCCGTTTTCGACGCGAAGCACAAGCCGCATCCGCACTGAATCACCCCAATATCTGCACCATTTACGACAGTGGCAAGCAGGACGGACAGGCGTTCATTGCTATGGAGTTTCTGGAAGGCATAACGCTGAAGCAACGCATCGCCGGAAAGCCCGTGGAGGCGGAAGTTCTCCTGGGTCTGGCGATGGAGATTGCCGATGCGCTGGACGCCGCGCATGGCAAAGGAATAGTGCACCGCGACATCAAGCCCGCCAACATTTTTGTGACCGACCGCGGCCACGCGAAGATTTTGGACTTCGGGTTGGCAAAGCTTTCTGGGACAGGGGGCCGCCCTGGCGGGACGACAATGGTTGGGGAGGATGCGACGGAGGGCGCAAGTGCAGAGCAACTGACCAGTCCGGGATCGACGCTGGGCACCGTGGCCTATATGTCGCCGGAGCAGGTTCGAGGGAAGGAACTTGATGCCCGCACTGACCTGTTCTCGTTCGGAGCGGTGCTGTATGAGATGGCGACGCGCAGGCTCCCGTTTCGGGGCGCCACTTCGGGAGTGATCTTCAAAGCTATTCTGGATGGGACGCCGACGCCGGCGGCGCGCTTAAATCCTGACCTGCCAACGGAACTGGAACGCATCATCAACAAGGCAATGGAAAAGGATCGCGACCTGCGCTACCAGTCCGCCGCGGAAATGCGGGCAGATATGAAGCGCCGCCATCGCGAAAGTGAATCGGGAAAATCGGGTGCGACATTACCAGCGGCAACCCAAGGAGCATCGGTCGGCAAGTATTGGGCCGCGGCGGCAGTCGTATTGTTCGTAGTGCTGGCGGCGACCGGGATTTGGTTTTGGCGCACCAGGTCAAGCACTCCGCAAATTGAATCGATTGCCGTGATTCCCTTTGCCACCCCGGGCGGCAACGCAGACGCCGATTTCCTCAGCGACGGCCTTACGGAATCATTGATCGCTAGCCTCACCCACGTGCCGCAGTTGAAAGTGAAATCCCGCAACTCCGTCTTCCGCTACAAAGGGAGAGAAGTTGACGTCCAGCAGGTTGGGAAGGACTTGACCGTCGATGCGCTGCTGACGGGACGCGTGGTGCGACATGGAGACGCGATCCAAGTGAGCGCCGAACTCACCAATGTGCAGGACAACACCGAAATCTGGGGGGAGCACTATGAGCGCAAGTCCACCGACATCATCACTCTGCAGCGGCAAATCGCGGGCGACATCGCGGACAAGTTGCGCTCGAAATTAAGCGGGGCGGAAAAACTGCAGATCACCAGGCAAGGCACACAGAACCTAGAGGCTTATCAGCTTTATGTGAAAGGACGTTATTACTGGAACAAGCGTACCGCCGCCGACATTAAGGCTGCCATTTCCTACTTCAATCAAGCCATTGATAAAGATCCGGGCTATGCGATGGCATATTCAGGGCTGGCGGATGCGTATACCGTGCTGACCAATTACGGCAGCGACGCTAGTGACGTCGTGCCCAAAGCTGACGATGCGGCAAGGAAGGCCCTGGAACTCGATCCCACACTCGCGCATCCACATGCGGTCCTAGCTTCCAGCAAGATGGAATACAATTGGGATTTTTCTGGCGGCGAGGCCGAGTACAGAAGGGCTCTTGAGCTCGATTCCAGCGATGCCACCGCCCATCAGTGGTTTTCCCAGGATCTCGCCTTCATCGGTGGCCAGGCGCGGGAGTCGATCGATGAAGCCAACCGCGCCCACCAACTCGACCCGCTATCGCCCATCATCGGCTGCTATCAAGCGGGGGTTTACTTCCGTTCCCGGCAATTTGATAAGGCCGCTGAGATCAGCAAGAAAGTTATTGCTGACAATCCGACTTTTGGCCGAGCGCACACAGGTCTGGCAGCTGCGTATTGGGGCCAACAAAAGTATGCGGAAGCCATACAGGAATTTGCAACCGGCGCGCAATTGGAGGGCGACAAGAATGGCGCCGAGTTGGCCGGTGCCCTGGACGCGGGCTTCCGCTCCGGCGGATGGCCGAGCGCCCTGCGGAAGGGAATTGAAGTTTTACTCGCGCAGCGCAAAGCCAAGAGCGGTTACGTTTCTCCTTACCTCATCGCGCAGTTATACGCCGACTCAGGCGACAAGGACCATGCCTTCGAGTGGCTCAACACCGCATACCAGGAACGCAACGCCTACTTGACCGGCCTCCGGACCGACTTCCGGCTCGATTCCCTGCGCTCCGATCCCCGCTACGGAGAGCTGGTGCGACGTATCGGGTTGCCACAGTGAGAATCAATCCTGTTGGGTAAGTGGAGCGGAATTGAACTTTGCCGGATGGCGGGCAAAATCATTCACTTCTCCAAAACGGAGCAGGAGTCGCTGCCAACTCCTTCTCATCTCATCTGTCCTTTTAGGGCCTGCGGCCCGCGAAACCTAATGAAAATCACTTCGAGGTAAGATTGCGGCGGTCCGGAGCGGCGGACGACATCCTTCCTGGAGTCTGGCAGCTGCAATCGGCCGTAAGTCCTGAGTAACGCCGGACAAGTGGATTCTTTTAACCCAACGGCTTTGGCCTGCTGGCCTTGAGACTTGGACTTTTTGTGCGCCGTCACGTACAAGGATACCTGGTCGAAAATCCCGTCTTCGGCCAAAATAGATCACTTGGTACGGGCGCTTGGCTGCATTATCGAATCGGCAGAGACTTCTCAGGATGTTCACGCTAAGATGCTGGTGTACTCGCACACATGCACATTGACCACGACCACCTTGTCCTGAACAATGAAAGCGATGTTGAGCAAAAAATTATTCTACCGTTACTGTCTGGACCGGCTTACCTCGATATTCCTCAAAATTCCATTTTCACTAAGGAGTATCTAGCGCCATCTGTTTTGGACAAAGCAGCGGACAAAACATGAGGATATTTCCCAGACTGCTCGATATGGATGCGCGGGTTTCCGGTCTTAATAGTTGAAGCAAAAGCTCCGGATATAGCCAGCGAACTCGGGTATCGAGAGGCCAGTCTCTACTCTATTCATCTCAATCAGGACTATCCAGCCGATCTGAATCCCGCCGCTTCATAATCAGCACCAACGGGAACGAATTGTTATTTGGTCATTGGGATTGCGCTCCGATCCTAACGATCCCTGTGAGCGACTTGCGCCCCGGTGCGATGACTCCAGCCAGACCGCCACGGCGAAGAACACGTCCGGCGTGCGATTGAAGAGTTTTCCAAGGATCGTCCCGAAGGAGGGCAGCTTCAGATAATCCAGGGTGCGGTCGGTAGTGGAAAGTCGCTTTTTGCTCGTCGCTACAAAGAGGTTCTGCAACCAAAGGACCATGCGGAACGTTGTCGGTGGTCGTTCGTAGACTTCAATACCAGCCCTGCCGATTTGTCGCACGCGGAAGCCTGGCTGTGTAAGGCATTTATTGAGGGATTCGAACAGGAGAACCCGGGTCTGGACCTTTCCTCAAAAGCAGTCTTAAGAGGCATATTTTCGAGAAACATTCAAAAGCGGAAGTCTATTTATGACGATCTCGAAAAGAAAGCACCTGAGCAGGCAGCCGTTCTAAAAGCCACAGACCTTGCGAAGTGGCAGGATGACCACAGTGAGATGACGGAGGGGATTGCGAACTACGTCCTGGGGATTAGAAAGGACTCCTTGATCGTCGTTCTTGACAACGTAGACCGCCTCGACCTGAAGAACCAATTGGATGCTTTCCAACTCGCGCTTTGGTTTATGCACAAGACGCGAGCATTTGTGATCCTGCAAATGCGCGACGAGACCTACGAACGTTACAAAAATCAACCCCCTCTGGACACGTTTAGGACTGGAATAACGTTTCATATCACTCCTCCAAGATTTCTTGACGTCGTGAAGAAGCGCTTGGAGCTAACCCTTGAATATCTGGCTGCCGAAGCGAAAAACCGGCAAGCGTATACCGTCGAGAGCGGTGCCCGAGTTACTTGCCATAAGTCCGACCTACAAGATTTTTTACATGGACTTTACGTCGAGTTGTTTGACCGAAAGCGGAATAGAGTCACTGGTTGGCAGAGACGTGCGCCGCGCACTGGAGATGTTCGTCAGTATCATCATGTCTGGACACCTCAGCCCTTCCGCCATCACATCGATCAACTTGAGCCGCGCTGTAGTTCATCAGCACGTTGGCGAAATGAAGACGGAAGCGTCTCAGAAACCAGTTCCAATGGATCGCGCATTGGCCAATGCACTCCTTGAATGGAGCGCACAAACGCCTTATCGCCAGCCCGAAGACTGGGTATTCGCCAGCCCGAAAATGAATGGCAAGCAACCGTACTGGCCAGAAACAATGCTGAAGTGCTACGTGCAACCCATTTCCAAATACCTGGGTATCACCAAGAAGATAGGTTGGCACACCTTCCGCAGAACTTTCGCAACCCTTCTCACTGGAAGCAATGAGAACACCAAGACCACTCAGGAGCTAATGCGGCACGCGAACGCCGGAATCACCATGAACCTGTACGCACAGGCTCTACGCCCGCGAAACGTGCAGCACATCTGAAAGTGGTTGAGATGATCCGGCCGTCGGCGGGAACAGCTTCTGTTCCTTTGTGTTCCCACGCTCAGAAAGCAGAGTCTGTAAGTGCTTGATTTTATGGAGCGGCCTATCGGAATCGAACCGACACCTGAACCTTGGCAAGGTTCCGTACTACCACTATACTAAGGCCGCTCAGACTCAATTATTTATAACACGCCTGCACGAAAACCAACAAGCCAACCTGTTCACGTTGTTTTTGCGGATTTCCTGTTCACGAAATTCTACGAGACTTGCGAAACCCGTACCGATTTCACCACGGGAGACCGCCGCTGACGGTCGGCGAATCTTGTCGCCTTGTCCTTGTCCGTGTAGACGCGCCCGAACTTCTCACCGTCTGCGTAATACACGGTCACCAAAAAATGATGGTGGCGCCTCCGCTTGTCTTTATTAAACGGCGCTTTACCCCTTTTGGCGGCTTTGATTGTTTTAGGCACGATCCCACGCTCCACTCGAAAAATCGTCGTCCTGCACTATCGCTTGAGAAAGGCCTATAAGGCAAGTACTTCTTCTGTATGCGAACGCTTGCCAGCGATGCTGCCCGGGAGCCAGATTCTGGATAGAAATTCGTACTCACAAAATACTCTGTTTGGAGCAGAAAAGCATGAAACATTTTGACTCCCCCAACGTCTTTATCTATGTGAGGAGACTTGCTGCCCGGCGGAAAACTGAGAAACCACTCTCCAGAGGAACTCGCTGAATTGCGCATTCTGCTGAGCGTAAGTGCCGAAATGCGTCCGGACCCACGCCGGCCAGGCTTCTTCGAAGTCCCAGGCATCGACCGCGTCTATTACATTTTCAAATATCCCAACGGCAGCAAAATTTTGCTACTCGGTGTTTGGGACCGCGATCGCGTTGCAGAGATAGCTGCTTTGTCATGCACAGCGGCCTGACTCAGTCACACTTTGCCAATCACACTTGGAACCACCGAAAATAAACGTAACCTAATCTTTATCTTTGTCCAGGTTTAACGACACCGAATTGATGCAGTAACGTAATCCCGTAGGCCGCGGCCCATCCTCGAATACATGGCCTAGGTGCGCATCGCAGCGGCTACATTTCACTTCGGTTCGCCGCATCCCGTGGGTGCGATCTTCTTCCTCGTCGATCAATTCGCTTTTTGCCGGCGCATAAAAGCTAGGCCAGCCGCAGCCGGAATCGAACTTCGTCTCTGACCGGAACAGCGGTTGCCCGCAACACACGCATTTATAGGTGCCCGCGATGTTCGTGCCTTCGTATTCCCCGGTGTAAGGCGGTTCGGTTCCCTTCTGCCGCGTCACGTAGTACTGATTTTCGGTGAGTTGTTTTTTCCACTCAGCGTCCGGTTTACTGATCTTGTTCTCAGCCATTACTGGTGACCCTCGCTCAATCGCTACTCTTTTCCATCCTGTTATCCGATTCGCGGCGTCCCATTGACGTTACAGAGCACCACCCGCAAAGTGAAATGAATGGACGATTCCACTTCAAATCCCGCTGATTCACCGGCGGTAGTACCCGCTGTCTCCGAGCTTCGCCGGGGGCGCCGCGCGAAGCTCGCTCGGCCCATGCGCGTTCGGCCATCTGAACCCCGCGACGACCACTTTGAAGACCTGCCGAACAGCGTTAACGCCTCAAAACACGGGATTTACTTCATCAGCAAACGCTTAACCTATTACAAGGGAATGCGCGTGTTTATCACTTTTCCTTACGCAGCAAACGATCCCATGTCCTCAGAATATGTCGCCGAAGTCGTTCGCGTCGACACTCTTCCCAACAACAAATTCGGCATTGCCGTGGACCTGAAAATGACGGTTAATATGTCCTCAAACTCCAGGCCCGGCCCGCGCGCCTAAGAGATCACGTCATTAAACAAAGTTCGATAAACAGGATTTCAGTTGATGCACCCAACCTTTGTTTCTTTGATCTTTTTTTTGATCCTGATTGCAGTGCTCTTGGGATTTGGCTACCCCATAATTCGCGGTCTATGGTTGCGCTTTCGAATTCGTCGATGGATCAAGATGCTCGCCGCCGCCCGTACGGCGCGCCATCTAAAGCGCTTCACGGAAGCGGATCAGTTTCTGCGGCAAGCACTCGACGTATGCAATCGACTGCCAAGACATTGGAAAGTGAAAGCGGTCACCTACTCGGAGCTGGCTTCGCTTTACTGCGTACAGGGCAACTATCGCGAAGCCGAGAGGTTTCGCCGCGATGAACTTTCTCTTCGTGAAAAGTTTGATGGTTCCCGCGCGCCGGAAACTGTCGTGGCTACTTCCAACCTCGCCACGCTGCTGGACGATGCCGGGAAATCGGCCGAAGCCGAGCCGTTGCATCGCCAAGCCGTTGAAATCCTTCAACAACTTCCCAGTTTTGCGAACGAAGCCTCGAATTTCATGAACAATTACGCACGCTGCCTGCACAAATTGGGGCGCGTGGACGAATCCGCCAGTCTTTATCAACAATCCATGGCTCTGGCAAAGCAGGCGGGAACGGACGGCCCTCGGCGGTCCGCGAACAGCCTGAACAATCTCGCCGTTACTATGAGCGAAACTGCGCGCTATGCTGAGGCGGAAGCGATGCACCGCGAAGTTCTGGCGACTCGCCAGAAGGAAGCGGGCGCCGATAGTCTGCTGGTCTCCACGTCACTTACCAACCTCGGCTCCGTCAAAATGCGCCAAGGCGAATATGTCGAAGCCGAGGAGTTGTTAGCCAAAGCCTGGGAAATCCGCGACAAAGACTTACCGGCCGACCATCCGGACCGACTCTCGGCATTCAACAACCAGGCGATCATCTTCTCCAAGCAGGGCCGCCTCGCGGAATCTGCCGCGCTGCACGTCCAAGCGCTGGCAGGCCGCGAACGCATGCTGGGGCCTGACCACCCCGAAGTCTCAGCGAGCCTGATGAACCTCGCGATGCTTCAGTCTAGCTTGGGAAAAAACCGCGAGGCCGAAGCGAATCTGGATCGTTCCCTGGCAATTGCCCGCCGCGCTTTTGGCGAACAACACCCTCACGTTGCCGACATTCTCAACAATCTGGCCGTCGTTTTCACTAGGGAAGATCGCCTGGCCGAAGCCGCTGAAGTCTACCGTCACGCTTTGCGAATTCGCGAAGCCATCCAGGGCGCTGATCATCCATCATTAGCGCAAATCCTGGGGAACGTTGGTGCTCTCGAGTTGCGCCTGGGAAAATACGCTGAAGCCGAAGCATCTTTTAATCGCGCATTTGCCATCGCGGAAAAAACTCTAGGTGCAGATCATCCCGAGCAAGCGCGGCGTCTCTCCAACCTCGCCATTGCCCATCTGAACTTGGGGCATTACAGCCGCGCGGCACAGTATGCCGATCAGGCTTTGCGCATTCGTGCGGTCAAATTGCGGCCAGGACAACTCGAATTCGGATTCAGCTGGATGAATCTCGCCAACATTCGCATCGAGCAGCAGCTCTATCCAGACGCCGCTGAGCTTTTGGAAAATGCGCTGTCCGTGTTTCGCGCCTCGGTGGGCGAAGAACATGAGCACACCGCTATCTGCCTCTCAAATTTTGGCAAGCTTCATCTTGCGCAGCTACGCTTGCCCGAAGCGGATTCTTGTTTGGCGCAATCCCTGTTGATTCACGACAAACTCAGCGGCGGCACGAGCTTGAATGCTGTGTTCGCCGCAAATCATCTGGCCGATGTTCGAACCGAACAGTCTCAATTCGAAGAAGCGGACACCCTGCTCAATAAGTCCTTGCAGGTCCGTGAATCCAAGCTTCCTGCTGGACATCCGCACGTGGCGCTCAGTTTGCATAGCCTGGGGCGTCTTCGCGCTCGCCATGGTCTGCATGCGGATGCCGAGCGATACTACAAACGAGCTCTCGCCATCAGAGAAGCTGCGCTTCCCTTGCAGCATCCTCACCGCGCTAAGCTCCTGGAGGACTATGCGGCGCTCCTTACCGCTAGTGGCCGCTCCGCCGAGGCCGCCGAATACGCCGCACAAGCGCATGCAGCTCGCGAAAAACACGCCGCTGACGAAGCTGCTGCGGTCTGATTCCGCATTGCCGAGCCAATCTCGCCATCGGCTGCGCGTTTTCATTGACAGACCCTGTGTTCCTCCTCTATTCTGCTTTCCCATGAACTTTACGGCTCACACCCATCGCCGCCATCACGATCCCGGCCATTCGCGGCGCGCACTGGGGTGTAGTTAGCTAACCGCTAATCAAACACTTTTAGCCCGCTGGCGCAGCAAAGCCCAGCGGGTTTTTTGTTTTTGCAGCAGTTTTTTTCGTGAAGGAGCCAACGTGGAAATCGCGTTCGATAAGTCAGGCGGCTTGGTCCCCGCCATCATCCAGGATGAAGCCAGCGGCGATGTGCTGATGCTCGGCTTCATGAATGCCGAATCGTTCGAACTGACGCGCAGCACCGGCGAAGTAGTCTTCTTTTCCCGGTCGCGTAACAAACTTTGGAAAAAGGGCGAGACCAGCGGCCATGTCTTGAAAGTCTCCGACATTCGCACCGATTGCGATGCCGATGCTCTGCTCATCCGCGTCAATCCCGTCGGACCTGGCGTCTGCCACGAAGGCTACCGCAGTTGTTTTTTTCGCAGATTGGATCACGAAGGGGCGCCTCGGGTGATCGCGGAGCGCACTTTTTTTCCGGATGCCGTTTATCCGTCAAAATCTCCATCCGCAAACGAGGCCAAGTAGCCATGCTTTCTCCGCCGTTGAAACTAGGCATTCCAAAGGGCAGCCTTCAGGACGCCACCGTCGAACTTTTCTCCCGTGCCGGATGGAAAATCAGCCTCGGCTCGCGCAGCTATGTTCCCGCCATCGATGATCCTGAAATTGAGTGCTTGCTCGTCCGCGCGCAGGAAATGGCCCGCTATGTGCAATCCGGCGCGCTCGACGCTGGCTTCACCGGACACGATTGGGTGGTCGAAACATCTGCCGACGTCGAAGAGCTCGCTGAATTGGTTTACGCCAAGCAGCGCCTGGCGCGCGTCCGCTGGGTTCTGGCGGTGCCCGAAGACTCCCCGATCCGCGAGCCGCGCGACCTGGAAGGAAAAGTGATCGCCACAGAGGTCGTCCACCTTACGGAAAAATATCTTCAGCGATTCGGTGTAAAGGCTCGCGTCGAATTTTCCTGGGGAGCCACGGAAGTAAAAGTGCCGCAACTCGCCGACGCCATCGTCGAAGTCACCGAAACTGGCTCCTCGCTGCGCGCTAATCGTCTGCGTATTGTGGACACCGTGCTTGAATCTGCGACCGTTTTTATCATGAATCGCGCCGCCGCCGCGGGCGCGTGGAAGCGCGAAAAGGCCGAAAATCTAATCCTCATGCTCAAAGGTGCGATCGATGCCGCCAGCAAAGTCGGTCTGCTGCTCAACGTCCGCCGCGAGGATCTTCCCGCGGTACTTGCTGTTCTGCCCGCGCTGAAAAACCCTACTGTCTCGAATCTCAGCGATCCTGACTGGGTTGCCGTCAATACCATCATTGAAGAAGCGGTCGTTCGCCAGCTTCTTCCCAAGCTCAAAGCCGCCAAAGCGCAGGGCATTGTCGAATATCCTTTGAACAAGATCATTCTCTGATGCGCATTCTCAAGCTCACTCCTGGCGTCGAAAAAAAGTTGCTCGCTGCACGTGTCTCGCATGGCCAGGAGGCGCAAACTGTCGCCGAGCAAATCATCGCGGACGTTCGCAAGCGTGGCAATAGCGCGCTTCTCGCGTGGGCAAAAAAACTCGACGACGCCGATCTCAGCGCAAAGAATCTGTGGATCTCGCAAAAAGAAATTCGCAGCGCCAAACGCAATGTGAGTTCCGATTTTCTTCGCGCTATTCGTCAAGCCGTGCGCAACATCCGTCGCGTCGCAGAAAAACAACTTCCCCGCCCCTGGTCCCTCGAAGTCGAACCCGGCGTTCGCATCCAACAGCGTGTCCTGCCAATCGAGTCCATCGGCTGTTACGTTCCTGGCGGCCAAGCTTCGCTTGTTTCAACCCTCTTGATGACTACAGTCCCGGCGCAGGCAGCGAAAGTTCCACGCATCATTGCCGTATGCCCCAGGCTAAACAATGAACTCCTCGCCGCCGCAAATTTTCTAGGCCTCACGGAAGTCGCCCGCATCGGCGGAGCGCAAGCTATTGCGGCAATGGCTTACGGCACAACATGCATTCCGCGCGTCGAAAAAATATTCGGCCCCGGCAATAAGTACGTCACCGCGGCCAAACAGCTTGTTTCCGCTGATTGCGCCATCGACCTTCCCGCCGGTCCCACTGAAGCCATCGTCCTCGCAGAACGCGGTAATGCCCGGTGGATCGCCGCCGACCTTATCGCACAGGCCGAACACGCTCCCGACGCGGCCAGCTTTTTCGTCACCACATCATCCGCCCTGGCCCGCGAACTTCAGCGTGAAGTGGAATGGCAGCTACAAGAATTGTCCCTTGGCTTAGCGAATATTCCCACTGCACTCGCAGGCGCAATCCTCGTCGCGAACTCTCTCGAACACGCTTGCGATTTCGTCAATTGTTTCGCGCCCGAACACCTCAGCCTTCCCGGGAGCTCGACCAAGCTTCTTCAACAAATTCGCTCTTCCGGCACAATTTTCCTTGGTCCGTGGGCCGCTCAGCCGCTCGGCGATTATGTTTCCGGCAGCAATCACGTATTGCCGACCGCGGGTTGGGCGCGCCGTCGCGGCGGCCTTTCCGCGGCCGATTTTGTAAAATGCATCAGCGTGCAAACCATTTCGCGTAAAGGTTTTCTCCGTCTCGCTGACTCAGCCGAGACTTTAGCCGAGGCCGAAGGTTTGCTCGCGCACCGTAACGCTGTAAGGATTCGCCGATGAAACCCCACTTGCCCGTGCGCGCCGCTATTCTGAAACGCAAAACCTACGAGGCTCCCGCGGAAGGCCGCGCAAACAAAATCCGCCTCGACTTCAACGAAAACACGGCAGGCTGCGGCCCCGCTGTGCTCCGTGCGCTTGCAAAACTCACTCCGCAGCAGCTCGCGATGTATCCCGAATACCAGAAACCCGCCGATCGCATCGCTCGCCACCTTGGCGTTCGAACCGAAGAACTTCTTCTCACCAACGGCGGCGATGACGCGCTGCGCGTTTTCTTCGATACTTTCGTTGAACCGCGCTCGCACATCCTCATCTGCGAACCTACATTCCCGATGTACCGCTACTACGCGGAAATCGCCGGCGCACGCATCGAAGTTTGCCGTTACGACGTGCAGCAGCGCTTCCCGCTCGACCAAGTTCTCTCGGCACTCCGCAAAAAGCCTCGCGCCTTTTTCCTTGCCAATCCTAACAATCCCACGGGAACTCTTGTCCCGCCCGCCGCGCTCCGCAAGATCCTCGAATCCGCGCCCAATACCGTGGTTATTTTCGACGAGGCCTATGCCGAGTTTTCCGGCTTCTCGACCATCAAGTGGATTCGCCGCTATCCGAATCTTTTTATCACGCGCACTTTTTCTAAGGCCGCCGGCCTTGCCGCTCTTCGCCTCGGCGCAGTCATCGCAAGCAAAGATTCTCTCGCTCACGTTCGCCGCGCCATGCCGCCGTTTCCAGTAAACATCGCTGCGCTGGTCTCCGCCGAGGCTGCCCTGCGCGAAAGAAAAACCATTCGCGCTTACGTCCGCAATATCCAGCGCACAAGAACATTCGTCGCCGACGCTTTGCAAAAACTCGGCATCATCACCTTCCCCAGCGCAGGGAATTTCATCCTTGCGAACTTCGGTCGCAGCGGTCCCGCTTTTTTTGCAAAACTCGAACGCAAAGGCATCCTTCTCCGCGACCGTTCACGCGACATGGGCCCCGGCCTTGTCCGCATCACTATTGGCACTCCCGCCGAAATGAAAATTCTTCTCCGTGAAATTCGACGTACTTGGAAGCAGGGCGCATGAGCCGCACCGCCACCATCCACCGCACTACCGCCGAAACCGATATCCGTCTCCGCCTCAATCTCGACGGCCAGGGCAAGTCTAGAGTCTCCACAGGCATCCGCTTCTTCGATCACATGCTCGATCTGGTCGCCCGTCACGGCGCTTTCGATCTCAGCATCGCCGCAAAAGGCGATCTGGAGGTCGACCAGCACCACACCGTTGAAGATGTCGGCATCACACTTGGCGAAGCGGTGCAAAAATCTCTCGGCTCGAAAAAAGGCATTCTCCGCGCCGGATATTTCTTGATGCCCATGGACGAGACCCTCGCCGCGGCCGCAATCGATCTCAGCGGCCGCCCGCGCTGCGTCATCCATGCCAAGATAAAAGCTGCCAAAGTCGGCGACTTCACCGTTGAAATTCTCGAAGATTTTTTCCAGGGATTCGCGCAATCCGCCAAAGCCAACGTGCACCTGCGCTGCCTCTACGGCCGCTCTTCGCATCATCAAGTCGAAGCGCTCTTCAAAGCTTTCGCGCGCGCGCTGCGTTTCGCCGTCAGCCGCGACCGCCGCCTGAAAAATGTTCTCCCCAGCACCAAGGAGCTTCTGTGACCGTCACTATCATCGACTATGGCGCGGGAAACGTGCCCTCCGTCGAACGCGCCTTGCAAAAGCTTGGCTTCGCCTCAAAACGCGTCACGCAACCAAACGAACTCGCCGGAGTAAGCGCCATCATCCTGCCCGGCGTCGGCCACTACGCCGCAATCATCCGCGCCCTCGACCAGCAAAATCTTCGCGCTCCGCTTCTCGATGCAATCGCGCGAGGCGTTCCATTTCTCGGCATCTGCCTCGGCTTGCAGGCTCTCTATTCTTCCAGCGAAGAAGCGCCCGCTTTGTGCGGCCTGAATTTATTTTCGGGCTCCGTCCGTTCTCTTCCCACAACGGTAAAGCTTCCCCACATGGGCTGGAACCGCCTGCGCATCCAGCGGACGTCACAGTTACTCGGAGGCCTTTCCGAATCCGATTATTTTTATTTTGCCCACACCTTCGCTGCGGCGATTCCCGCAAACGAAGTCGTGGCATCCTGCGAGCACGGCGCAAACTTCACCGCGGTACTCGAGCACAAAAATATTTTCGCCACGCAATTCCACCCGGAAAAAAGCGGCGCCGCCGGCGCACGCCTGCTGCAGAACTTCGTGAGTCTAGCTGCATGAGCTCCACCCCATGACACTCGCCCGCCGCATCATTCCGTGCCTGGACACCGATGGCGCCCGCGTGGTCAAGGGCGTCAACTTCGCCGGGCTCCGCGACGCAGGCGATCCCGCTGCGCTCGCCGCCCGCTACAACGCCGAAGGTGCCGACGAACTCGTCGTTCTGGATATCGCCGCCTCGCGCGATCGCCGTCCCACTTTTCTCGAAACCATTTGCCGTGTCGCCGCTGAACTTGCCGTCCCGCTCACCGCAGGCGGCGGCATCCGCTCACTCGATGACGCCCGGGCCGTCATCCGAGCAGGTGCGGATAAAATCACCGTTAACACCGCCGCGGTCACACGCCCCAAACTCATCACCGAACTTTCCCAGGAATTTGGCGCTCAAGCCGTAGTCCTGGCCATCGACGCCAAATTCGAATCGAGTAGCGTAGCCAATCGCGGCTGCGTCGTTGTTGCGAACTCATCTGAGACCCCGCCGGTTGTCGAGTCCCAAGCAGAAAATCCCCACTGGGACGTCCGCATACGTGGCGGCCGCGACTCAACCCACCTCGACGCCCTCGACTGGGCGAAACTCGCCGTGGAACTCGGCGCCGGCGAAATCCTCCTCACCAGCATGGACCGCGACGGCACACAATGCGGATTCGACATTGCTCTCACTAACGCCATTTCCACTTCCGTCTCTGTGCCAGTCATCGCCAGCGGCGGCGCAAAATCTCCACAACATTTCGCCGAAGTCTTCACCGCGGGCGCAGCCGACGCCGCTCTTGCCGCCTCCATCTTCCACGATGACACCCAATCCATTCGCGCCTTGAAACAATTCCTCGCCTCACAAAATATAGAGGTCCGCTTCCCATGCTAGTTCCCTGCATTGATCTTCAATCTGGTCAGGCCGTACAACTTGTCCACGGTCGCCGTCGCGAACTTTCTGTTTCCAACGTTAACGCGCAACTGCACAAATTCCGCCATTACCAATGGCTGCACATCATTGATCTCGACGCCGCCATGGACAAAAGTCAGAACGACGTTTTAGTCGCATCGCTGTGTAAACGGGCCCGCCGCGAATACAAGATGAAAGTCCGGGTAGGCGGCGGCATCCGCACCATCGCGCATGCCAAACAATTAGCAAAACTCGGCGCGACGCAAATCATTATTGGCAGCGCCGTCTTCGCTCACGGCAAAATCAATCTAAAATTCCTCCACGCACTCACCCGCGTCGTCCAGCGCAAGAAAATCGTGATCGCTCTCGACACTTACAAGGGCAAAATCACCACTCACGGCTGGCGCAAATCCATCGCCCTCCGTCCGCAAGAAGTCATGCCCGCTCTCGAACCATATTGCGCCGCATTCCTCTGCACCGACGTCGATCGCGAAGGCACGCTCTCAGGCGTCAACCTAAAATATTTCGCGGCGCTCCGCTCCACGACCACTCATCCGATCATCGCCGCGGGTGGTATCAAGACCCGCGGCGAAATCGCCGCTCTGGCCAAGCTAAAAATGGACGCCGCCATCGGCATGGCTCTGTACAAAAATCTACTGCGATAATCTGCGCAGGAATTTAGGGGCGAAAGAAATATTGCGAGCCCTTTGTCGACTTACAGTCTGGTTGTTACCTGCTTGCGGTCAGGCGAGTCTTTGCCGCCAGCCTCTTCGCCAAATCGCGAACGCGTTGCAGCATTTTTTTGTTGGGATCATTGGGACGAAGTTTCAAATAGGTATCCAAATCACGTACCTCCCCGTCGTAATTCCCTGCCGCGGCGTCCACATCCGAAAGCACCAAGTAGCCCTTCGGTGAGTTCGTGGCATTGCGGCCGATGGCTTCGCGGGCATGCTTTTCCGCTTCGTCCGGCCGATCTAGCTTTAGCAGCACGAACCCCAGAACCACATGGCCATCCACACTGTCCGGATCTGCTTCCAGGCCCTGGCGCACCACGCGTTCCGCTTCCTCAGCCTCTCCTTCCCGTAGCAACGCCAGTCCATAGCCAAATTCCGCTCCTGCGTACCGTCCCTCGCTCAAATCGATGGCTTTTTGAAAGCAGCGAAGCGCTTCTTCGTTATTGCGAAGTTGCAATTGGGCGATTCCTTCGTGGTAGTACACTTCGTAGTAACCAGGATATACACGAACCGCCGCATCAAAATGCCGCAGACTTCCCGCCGAGTCTCGCTTTGCCAGCCGTCGCAAGCCCTGCTCGAATTCGTCTCTCGCCTTTGACGGAATCTTCAATTCCCGAACCGAGACTCTCGCTTCTTTCTTAATCGAAGCGGGCGCGAAGTTCGAAACTTGCGCTTGTGTTGTTGAAGTCCAGCCAGCAGCGACAGCGCAGCTCACAGCGAGTACTGCGCGGCAGCAACTGCTCGGCCTTGCCGCTGCCCTTTTTGATTTCATAAACGCACCAGCCCTTCCGTGCGCGCCTGCGGAGGGTCGCTAACAAAGTGTCTGTAGGTAAACACCTGTTGCTAAATTTATCGTCCGAATTAGTAGAGGTTGGGAAGATGCGGCTGGTCTAAACGTACTTCTCTCGTCGCGGTTGCAGGGCGGTCCAACTTCCAACCTTCATTTGCGCGGTCAAAAAAACCAATGCACGGGACGTACCAAAGATATTCGAAAGCTAAATTATTTCTTGACTATAGCATCCGGCGATCTCCTCTTCTGTCCATCGCCACCAACGTGTAAATATTCCCGCGGATTGGCGAATTCTTCCAATTTCATTTGCTCTTAGTCAGACTGCTCTCGTGCGAGTCCATTCGCGCTTGCTTGCCGCACCCGCATGACGATAGGAAAAACTTTGCAGCATAAAGGCTTTTACCTGTTTTGCGCTACCCATCACTGTAGTAATCTCATCGTCGCCAACGCTTAGTTACGGAATCCAGTCACTTCTGCCTATGCCTGTCCTCATTTCCATGCTGCGCGGCATTAACGTCGGCGGCCACAACAAGATCAAGATGGACGCCCTGCGTGCATTGTACATTTCGCTCAAATTCGAAAATCCGCAAACTTATGTCCAGAGCGGCAACGTTGTCTTCAAAAGCAAAGAACAAGATCTCGCGCTGATCGCAAAACGCATCCAACAATCAGTTGAAAAGAAATTTGCTTGTTGTCCGGAAATCATTCTGCGCACTGCCGACGACTTGCGCTCGGTCATCAAGAACAATCCTTTCGCAAAACAGCCAAACATTGACCCCGCCAAGCTCCTGATCACTTTCCTGGCCAGCGATCCCGGCGACCCCGCGCGCGAAATTCTCCGTAAACAAAAATTCGCGCCCGAAGAACTCCACGCGATCGGCTGCGAACTCTACACTTATTTCCCTAACGGCATTGGTCAATCCAAGCTCCCCTGGCCGCGCATCCACAAAATCCTGAACACACCCGGCACCGGCCGCAACTGGAACTCCGTCACCAAAATGCTGGAAATTGCAGAAAACCTCGAATCCTCGTAGTGACCGGCCACCACGCTCTGAAGGTAGTACCCGGCTTTGGAATTCGACAGTCGAGCTGCCGCTTTTCTTTGTAGCCGTATTGCCCTCCCATTCGCTCCCCCCAGCAAATTTCCCTCCCACCTGTCCCTCCCTGTCCTTTCGTACAACTCAATACTGGCCTTCGAGAAGCGCAACATCTCGTCCGCGAAGGTGTTTACTTGGAAGCAGCAGTAATGGCGTAAGACAACGCTTTTAGAGAAATAAGTTCTTGGCTTCTTTGCCTTCGATGCGGTGTGGGCACAAGGACTACTTGGGAGGAATCCGTCATGTGTAAGTTTTTATCAGTACGAATTTTGTTTCTGGCCGCGCTGGCTTTTCTTGTGCCTGCCGCCTCGCGTGCCCAGGTTTCTTTGGGCGTTTCGATTCGCGTAGGACCGCCCGCGCTGCCGGTGTACGAGCAGCCGCCGTGTCCAGAAGAAGGCTACATGTGGACCCCCGGATATTGGGCTTATGGCGACGATGGGTACTACTGGGTGCCAGGAGTGTGGGTCGCTCCGCCACGCGTTGGGGTTCTTTGGACGCCCGGCTATTGGGGCTGGAATGAAGGCGTATACATATTCCATGCGGGCTATTGGGGTCCGCACATCGGCTTCTACGGTGGCGTGAATTACGGATTCGGATACGGCGGCGTCGGTTTCGTCGGCGGAGAATGGCGCGGTGGGCGCTTCGCGTATAACACCGCGGTCGTCAATGTGAACCGCACCGTGATCCACAACACTTACGTCAATAAAACGGTGATCGTGAACAATACGACCGTGAATCGCACCAGCTTCAGCGGCGGACCGGGGGGAATTAGCGCACGGCCGAGTCGCGAAGAAATTTCAGCCAGCCACGAATCGCACATTCAAGCCACCCGCATGCAGACTTCGCACGAGCATCTGGCTCGTTCGAATCGCGCCAACTTCGCTTCCGAAAATCACGGCAGGCCGGCGACGGCGGCAATGAGCCGCGTCAACACCCGTGAAGTCAACCAGCAAGCACGCATCGCGAACGGCGTGAAGTCCGGCCAACTGACTCCGCGCGAAACCAGTCACCTGGAAAATCGCGAAGCCAAAATCAACCACGAAGTGCGCAACGATCGCGCAGCCAACGGCGGCAGACCCACAGCGCAGGAACGCGCCCAAGTCAACCACCAGCAAAACAATACCAGCAAGCAAATCTACAACGACAAGCACAACTCCAAGACTGATCGCCCCGTGCAGCAACACAACACCGAGCACGGACATAAGTAATACTACGATTCAAAGAGAGCCGGCTCATTTCCCTGAAGAATGAGCCGGCTCTCTTCACTTTTTTGCAATTTCGCCCTGCTGACACTTTCGCAAGCACTACTGTCCCGTGTTTCAAGCGGAGGGACTCACTTCAAGCCGTTCACTAAATACAAATCCCCCACCACCCGGTTGTAGCTATACACAATGGTCTTCCCGTCTGCCGAAATTCCCGCTGAGTCATAGCCCGTCACGCCCGCGCGGTCAGCCGGCGTCCATTCTTTTACCACTTGGCGTTTCCCCGTCGTCACGTCAACTCGAGTGATCAACAGGGTTTTCCTGTCGGCACCCTGATAGGTAAGGATCGATTGCCCATCCGCGGACCAACGCACCATCACATCTGCCGGCTCCAATCCAGGAATCTCTTGTCCACTCTCCCCACCACTGATCGGCCACAGGAATCTCTTCCCATCCGCAGGTCGCCGGGCAACGAAAGTCTTGCCATCCGGTGCGACCACGTTCTTGGGCGCGGCATATCCTTCTGGCGTCAGTGCATGCGGCTCTCCTCCGTCGATCGGCTGCAGGAATACGCGCACACCTTTTCCTCCTTCTTTTGCGGTGATCAACAGACCCTTGCTGTCCGGCAGCCACGCCGCGTTCCGGCAGTCCAGCTTATCCGCAGTCAGTTTTCGCGTCTGCCCAGCACCCGTGGGCAACAACAAAGTCGGAATCGGTGGATCACGATGCGTGTCGAAGGCTGCAACCCACTCCCCATCGGGGGAAAGCGCGATCGCAGTTCCGTCTCCCAGGCGCACCGCCGGGGAACCATCCAGCTTCCGCAAGTACACCGAATATTTCGGGCCGCCCCCTTCGCCCGCTTCACTGAACAGCGCGGTCTTCCCGTCGGGCGACAGGTCGGCGAAAAGCGACCAGTCCAGCCAACTCAACTCGCGTTCTCCGGCTTCGACTGTTGAAACCGATGCCAACTCCACGCGCTCGCTCGATTCCGTCAACAACGCGCGCCCGCCTTTCGCCGTGTCGTAAAGAATCATTTCGCCCGGCACCGCCGCAATCACTCGCTCGTGCCCGTCCAGCGTTACTGCATGCAGCCACCGGCTGGATCCCGTGTCGCTCGCCGTGAACCAGATCTCTGCTCCCTCCGGTGACCATGCCATTCCCCGCGCGCTGGTCCACATCTTCGTCAGCGTTTTTGTTTTCCCGGACAAATCCGTGACTGTGATCACGCCCATGTCGTCGCTGATAATCGGATGCTGCACAAACGCGATCTGCTTTCCGTCCGGCGAGATGTGCGGATTCCCGATCCATCCGTCCGTGTCGTAAATCTCTTTCCCGATCGGATACTCCAGAATCTCCTTGCCTCGTTCAACACGCACCACCAGCAATTGGCTGCCGTCCTTCGACCAATCCGCTTCCGCAACATCTTTCACGATCTGCCTCGGCGCGCCTCCGCCCAACTGCATCTCCGCCAGCGTGCGTCGTGTCTGAAACGCGCTGGCGCGCTTCGTATCCAGCAAGACTGCCGCTTGTCCCGTCGAGGAGATCGCCAGAATGTCCGTATTCGGCGGTAGCCCCATCGAACGCGACTCCGCTGCGCCCGGCCGCACCGAAAATACCTCAGGCAGCTCACCTTCCCACTGCGCGGAATAAATCACGGTCTGCCCATCCGGCGCGAAATGCGCCGCGCCAGGACTACCTCGCCGAAACGTCAGTCGCTGAAAATTGATCGGCCTGCTAGCCCCCGTTCCTCGGCCCACAAAATACGTGCCCGCCGCGAGCAGCAGACCCGCCGCTACTCCCGCCAGTGCCAAGGTTCTCCATCGTTTGCTTCCGGTTGCCGCAGCGTCCTGCTTCAGCGCTTGCTGCGCTCCCGTCGCTCCGGAAATTCCAGAAATCGCTTCCAGCGCGAACGAAAGGTCTCTCGCCGACTGGAATCGTGCTGCCGCATCTTTTTCCAGGCAATGATTCACCACTCGTTCGAACGCCGGCGAAACATTGCGATTGCTCGAAGTAATCTCCTCCGGCTCTTCCTTCAAAATCGCCGACATCGTTTCCACGCTCGAAGTTCTGTGGAACGCCCGCTTCCCAGTCAGCATTTCGTACAAAATCGCGCCAAACGAAAAAATATCCGACCGGTGATCCGTCGCCTGTGCTCGCACCTGCTCCGGTGACATGTAGCCGACCGTCCCCATCACCACGTTCGCATCGGTCGCCAGCGAAACTGTTTCTCCTTCCGCTTGTCCGTTACCCTGCGGCCCGGTCAGTTTCGCCAACCCAAAATCCAGAATCTTCACGTGCCCGTCGCGCGTCAGAAAAATGTTTTCCGGCTTCAAGTCACGGTGCACGATTCCCTTTTCATGCGCCGCTGCAAGTCCGTTGGCGATTTGGATTCCGTAGTCGGTGATTTTCCGTGCGGGCAGGACTATTCCCATCTGCGGATTGCTTGCTGCGTCGACCCCACCAGAGCCTGCGCCCGGCGCTCCACTTCCTGTCGCCCCGCTCCCCGGCGTTGGCTGGCTCGCCTGTACTCGCCCTTTGCTCTTGCGTCCGGCGTGATTGTTCAGCCGCTCCCGCAGCGTCTCGCCCTCTAGTAGCTCCATCACCAGATATGGCGCACCTTCGTGCGACCCCACATCGAAAATGCTCAGGATGTTGGTGTGATTCAACGCGCTCGCCGCGCGTGCTTCCTGCTCGAACCGTTTCAATCGCTCCGCGTCCCGTGAAAGCGACGCTGGCAATACTTTCACCGCCACGTCACGTCCCAACCGCGCATCGCGGGCGCGATACACCTCGCCCATCCCACCCGCGCGGATGGACTCAACAATTTCGTAGGGGCCTAACTTGAAACCAGGGCTGAGAGTCATATTGGGCTGTGATTATACACACTCCTATCCCGCCTCGGAGCCCTCTCAGACCTCATACACTCGTGTAGCCGATCTCAGCTCTCTCGCGCTACGATACTCATCCATGCGCACTCTTGTCCTATCGCTCCTTCTTGCTTGCAGCATTTCCACTGTACTCGCGCAAACGCCGCCTGCGCCCAAGCCCGACGCCGCACTGCCCTTCACCCTTAAGCCACTCGGCCACGGCATTTACGCCGCCATCGACAATGCCAAAGGTGAGTCAGGCGCCAACGCCGGCTTTGTGGTAGGTGACGACGGCGTCGCGGTGATTGACACTTTCGAAAACGAGCCCGCCGCACAGGCCTTGCTCGGCGAAATTCGCATGGTCTCGAAACTTCCCATCAAATTCGTTATCAACACCCACTACCATCTCGACCACGTCGCGGGAAATGCCGTCTTTGCCAAAGAAGGAGCAGTGATCGTTGCTCATCGCAATGTTCCCTCCTGGATTCACACTGAAAATCTTAAATTCTTCGGCAAGGACATTACGCCTGAACAAAAATCCCAGGTCGAAAATCTAGCTGCCCCAACGATGCTCTATGATTCCGAAACCGAACTTCGCTTGGGTGCCATGGCTCTTCACGTCCAGCATTTCCCCGGCCACACCGGAGGCGATTCGGTCGTAATCGTGCAGCAGGAGAAATCCGCGGTCATCTTTTGCGGCGATCTTTTCTGGAATTACACTCTCCCCAATCTCATCGACGCTTCCACTCTTCCCTGGATCGAAACTTTATCCACGTTCACCAAATTTGCCGCGGTCTCTCCGATTCAGTTCATTCCGGGCCACGGCGATCCGGGTAACTCCGCCGACGTCGCGGCGTTCCGCGGCTACTTATCCGATTTGCGTGAATGGGTTTCCGCTGCAAAAAAGGACGGCGACACCGGGGCATCTCTCGTCGAAGCCGTTTTGCCGCAAATGAAGAAAAAATACGGTTCCTGGCACTTATTCGACTATTTCTCGAAGCGCAATATCGCCGACTTCGAAGCCGAACTCAACAATACCAAACACATCCCCTCCGCCCAGCGCTAGCTCGGAATGGGCACTGCGCGGCGCGAGATGGCAACTCCGTTTTTCATGGCACTCATTCGAGTGGTGGCAGGCCGACCTGCGCGACCAGCTTGCGAAAAGAGGGATCGTCATGCAGGGACCGCAAGTTGTATTCAACACGAACAGATGTGGCCCCCGCCTCGTGCTTTGCGACCGCAGTTTGCAGCAAATCCAGCGTGTGCTGCTTGTCCCCCAATAAGCAATAGGTCAAGGCCAAGTCATACGCGTCGATCCTTCCGTTGGCATAGAGCTCTTTCTGGGCACTCAGCATGGCGCGAAGCATACCGGCGCCTCCGGAGACAGCGAATCCCTTCTCGCCTGCCACGACGATCTCGAGCCGGCTCTGGTCCTGCAGGATAAGCGCAGCTTTCCTGGATTCCGAAAGATAGTCCTTGTAATCCTTGGCATCGAGGTCCACCTCGGCCAAATAAGCGTGGGCGAAAGAAACGCGGGCTCCGTAGTCTCGATCTGCTTCAAGAGCCCAATCGCCTGATTTGTTTGGCCTGCCAAGAAGAGAATGAGTCTTTTGTCTGCGAGTATCGGAGAGGACTTTGGATCCAGTTTCCGGGCTTTCTCAATTTCCGCCAATACATCCTGAGAGCGGCCCAGAGCCATGAGAAACGTGGCATACCAATGGTGGGCTACCACGGAATTGGGATCCAATGCGATGGCGCGCTGGAATTCGTGCTCAGCTGGCGAAGACTGGCACTGAGAGGGAAAGTGGGCCAAGAGGGTTCCCTAAGAGAGGGTTTGGAGGCGTCGATTCGAGAGCGCGCGCGGGAAATCATTGAGATGGCCCTGGAGCAAGAAGTGGAATCGGCGTTGGGTGCGCCCGCAGTCGGCGTGTGGCAGGACGGAACGGTTACCGGCACGGGCGAAAGAGACGGCGGCTGACGCTGCGGACGGGCACGGTTGGTGTGGAAGTACCGCGAGCCCGGTTGGTGCCGTGCTACCGGCGCAGCAGCCCGGAAGTCGAGCAGAGCGTGCTCGGAGTCTATCTGTCGGGATCGAACACACGGCGGATCCGCCGTGCGCTCGAACCGTTGCTGGCTGGCGCCGCGTTGGGCATGCAAAGCGGCTAACGTCCATTCAAGATGCCGTGAAAATTCCGCTTTTGGATTCGGCTGCAGCAACCAACTTGCTCCGAAAACAGAATAGTGATCTCCAAGCGTTCGCCACTAAACAGGAACTATAGTTCCTGTTTTTTTGCGTAAGCCATTATTTTCCAATGATTTCTTAGCGGATATACGCGTCCGTGATGTACTGCTGCACCATGCGCTGGGTATTAAAAAACGATCCATTGATCGCAATGGCGTGCTGCATCACGGTCAAATACTTGTGCCGTTCGTTGTAAAACATCGGCAAAATCACGTGTTCCAATGTGTCGTACAGCGATTCCGCGTCTGCGGCGTTGTCCAGGCTTTCGTCTCCGCTATGCCGCAATTCTCCAATCGCCCAACCGGTCACTCCCTCAATATGCCCTTCGACCCACCAGCCATCCAGAATGCTCAGACTCGGCACTCCATTCAGCGCCGCCTTCATTCCGCTCGTACCGCTCGCCTCCAACGGAAACTGTGGCGTGTTCAGCCACAAATCCACGCCTGCGGTAATTTTTCCGCCCACTTCCATGTTGTAGTTGTCCAGGAAAACCACCTGCACTGATTTCTTCAGCGCTTTTTTCGCGCGGAAAATTTTCCGGATCAATTCTTTTCCGCCGCCGTCGTTCGGGTGCGCCTTTCCCGCAAATACAATCTGAAATTTTCCGGCGTTCTTGGAAATTTCACGCAAGCGGTCCAAGTCCGACAAAATCAAATCGGCGCGCTTGTACCCGGTCGCCCGGCGCGCAAACCCAATCGTGAAGACATCGGGATCGAGTTGCAGGCCGGTCTTCTTGTGGACCTCTTCAAAAAGTTCATGCTTGGACGCCGTTGGTGATGGCTTCGATCGGCACTTGCGGAAACATCCGCCGCGATACTTCTCCGTGCATTTTCGCCACGCCGTTGACGTACATGCTCATGTTCAGCGCCAGGTGCGTCATGTTCACCGACGCGCCGCGCTTCGCGGCTTCCTGCAAGCCCGGAAAATTCGTTTCCGCCTGCAACACGCGTCGCAATAATTCTGCGGACGATGCGTCTTGCAAATCCAGGAAATCCCGCTGCTCCGGAAACGCGCGCGTCAGAAATTCCATCGGGAAACGGTCGTGACCCGCGGGCACTGGAGTGTGCGTCGTGAACACGCACTTGCTGCGTACTTTTTCGATGTCTTCGCCGCGAATGGATTCGCGTCCGTTTCTTTCCGCCTCTTCGCCGAGTAACTCCAGCGTCAACAGCGCCGCGTGCCCTTCGTTCATGTGGTATCGCGCCAGCTCTGTGTGGCCCAGCGCACGCAGCATGCGCACGCCGCCTATTCCCAGCAACACTTCCTGGCACAACCGGTAGTACGGATCTCCGCCATACAAACTGCCGGTCAGATTACGATCGCGCTCCGCATTGGACGGCAAATCCGCGTCCAGAAAATAAACCGGCACCTCAAATCCGCGCACGCCTTTGGCGTCGTACCGCCACGCGCGCAATTCCACGCGGCGATTTTCCAGCGGCACGGTGACGCGCGCCGGCTCTTCCGTCAGAAAATCTTCAACTTTCCACTCCACCGGTTCTTCGCTCTGCGAGCCGTCGTCCGCCAGCACTTGCGTGAAGTATCCCTTGCGATACAGCAGGCTCACCGCAACCATCGGCAGCCGAATATCGGCTGCCGCGCGGATGGTGTCTCCCGCAAGGACACCCAGGCCTCCCGAATAGCTCGGCATGTCGTTCTCCAGCGCAATTTCCATTGTGAAATAGGCAACCAGACGTTTTTGCGGCGTCAACTCTTACCTCATCGGTGGACAGGCGCGGCGAGCACGGCGCGCTTCGCATTTCGCTTCATTTGCACCCAAGTTAGAATGACTATTCTGAGGGTTTCTGGCTATTCAGGCAAGAACATCGAATCCGCAAAACTCAAAGTGTTTCCAAAGGTCAGGAAACACCAAACGAAATCGGAAGTCTACTTTTTGTCGCCGCAACTCTTGCGTACTGGGTTTCGACGTCTGTTCAAACCAATCCGCTCTGGAAATAATAGAGATCCTAGAACGAAAGCCGGGCGCCCAGTTGGATTTCGCGGCCCGGAGTCATGGCCATGGTGATAGTGCCGAACTGCGGCGTATTGACGAAACGGTTCGGCGTGCCGAGATTGACCTTGTTCAAGGCGTTGAAAGCTTCTCCGCGGAACTGAAAGTTAAGTTTTTCCGTAATGCGGAAAGCACGCTGCAGAGCGATGTCCATCGTCTGCATGCCCGGCCCAGTTACAGTGTTTCGACCAGCATCGCCGTAAGTAAAGGCTGCCGGTGTAGTGAAGGCCGCTGGATTAAACCACGCGTCCGCGGTGTGCGTTCCGGGACCGAAAACAGGCTTGCCAGTGACGTTGGCGCGAATCGGGTTTTCACCGAGGACAGTGCCTGAATTTGCGGTATCGCCGAAAACAGAAATCGTGAACGGCATTCCCGACTGCACCTGGTAGATGGTCGAGAGGGTCCAATTCTGTGTGAGCAAGCGGGTAAACTCCGCGCGTCTGTAGGCGTGGATGGCGTAGACGGCGCTTAGCGCGAAACGGTGGCGCACATCGCATCCAAGCCCTTTCTCAAGGGCCAGCTCATTGTTATTTTGCGGGATCGATGATTCGTCCATGGCAGAACGGAAATCCGGGGCATTGGCGAGGCTCTTCGAGAAGGTGTAGTTGGCGAGAAAGCTCAGGCCGTGCGAATAACGGCGGCGGACGTTGACATAACCCGCGTCGTACCAGCTCTGCGCGCTGTTTTCGAGCAGGTTAATGGTGCTGACCGGGAAAGTCGTGCTCTGAATGACGGCATCGGTGCTGCCGGGGGGCAAAGTGGTGTCCGGCACGAAGGTAAGAGTTTTGAATGGGCGGCGCGGTCCGAGCGGGCCGGGTCCAGGGAGCGTGTTGTTGATCAGATGTGCGCGCTGCAAATGGAAACCACGCGAGCCGATATAGCCAACTTCGACGGAAGTGTTTGTATCGAGGCTCTTTTGCACCGAAGCATTCCATTGTTGCACGTATTGCGCGGGCGAATGAGGATCGAAGGCAGTGAAACTCACGGTTGTCGCGGGCAGGGTTCCTGTGCCCAAGACCGGCGTGCCAAAATTCATGCCAGTGTTAAATAGCGCCGCAGGAGGAGTGAAATTGTCCGCTTGCTGCGTTTCAGGGAAAACATACGGGACGTTGTGGCGTTGATTGCACCAGGTGTTTAGATCCACGGGCGTGAAGAAAATGCCGTACGACGTGTGCAAGACCAAACCGTGATTGGGCAGATTCTTTGCGATACCGAGACGCGGCGCAAAGTTGTGCTGGTTTGCGTACATCAGTCCTCGCGGATAGCCGTTCTGTCCGCCGACAAAAACGGAAGGCACGCCATTCTGGAAAATCAGATTGGTGTTGGTGTTGTTCTTGTCATACAGAGGACTCGAGTATTCGTAGCGAACGCCCAGATTCAGCGTAGTAGTTGAAGTCACTTTCCAACTGTCTTCGACGAAGGCGTCACCGCCCCAATTTCGCAAATTCATCTGCGGGATTCCGGCTTGGCGCTGCTTCACCGCCGGCAGGCTGAGCAAGAGACTGGCGAATCCAGAGCCGCTGCCATCATTAAAGCCAGATTCAGTGGTGTAGCCGTTCGTGTATTGGTAAAAGCCGCGATTCTGGAAAAAGCCCCACATCGGCCAGGTGTACCAATGGAAATCGCCGCCAAACTTTATTCCGTGGCGGCCTTTTTCCCAGGCGTAGGTGTCGCGGATTTCGTACATGGTGTCCCACGCGTGCATGGGCGTTGCGGCAAAAGTATCTCCGATCCCGGTGTAGCCTTGCGCGGCAAACCACGGCGCGCCCCATGCGTTTTGGCCGCCGAAACCCACTCCCTGAATGCCGAGTTGACCGACGAAGTCATTCACGGCATCGTTTTGCGAAGTGCGATCCATCGATAGTCTCGAGACCGCGATCGATACCGTATTCACTTTGTTCGCGGCGAAAATATGATTCCAGGAAATCACCGCTTGCTGCGAACGGTTATCGAAGTTGGCGCCGAACCCGGGAAGATTCTCAGTGGTGGAAGTCATCCCGCTGCTCGGGGAAAAGCCATTCTCCTGACCGATTGAGTACCTGCCGAAGAGAGTGTCGCCGCCGGAAAAGTTGTGATCGATGCGAACTGTTCCCTGATCCTGGAAATGGGTTTCATTGCGGACATCAAGATAATTGTTGGAGTCCGCGGCGCCGCTCGTCATCATCATGTTCGGCATCGGGACGTGCTGCATCAAAAATGCTTCGAGCAAAGGATTTATTCGGTCGCTCGGGATAATGTTTCCGGGGAACTGGTTACGCGTGTATGGAAAATTGTTAGGACCAGTGGCTTTCGTCTTGTCAAAATTGGGATTAGCGACAGCGGTTGTCGGATCATAAATCTTAACGTTGCTCATACTGAAATCGCCCTGAATTTCTTCCGGCGTGGGTACCGTCAGAATCTGAGCATCCGCTTGAGCTAGCCGCAGGCCTTCGTAGTTGACGAAGAAGAAGGTATTTTTCCTGATCAGCGGCCCTCCGAACGACGCACCGAAATTGTTTTGTACCAGGTGATTGTTGCCCATGGACTCGAATGTGCTGGCATCCATGGCACCATTGCGTAGAAATTCGTAAGCCGTTCCATGAAATTGGCTGGAGCCGGAATGCGTGACGATATTGATCTGTCCGCCGCCAGCGCCACCCATATCCGCCGTATAGCTGCTTGTTTCCACTTGAAATTCTTTCACTGCGTCCGGCGAAGGACTTAAATTTTGCGTGTTGAACGTCGGATCGGTATTGCTAGCGCCATCCAGCAGAAAAAAGTTTGCGTTCGGTCGTGCCCCGCCGATCACCACCGCCGAGCGTTGCCCAGGCCTCCAGTAGAGTGGATTTGTAGAGCCGGTCTGCGCGCCAAAACCCACGTGGGCGCCTGGAACGGTAAGGACGAGGTCGATCAGCATGCGGCCATTGAGCGGCAGTTCGCGGATGGATGTTGGCTCGACGACTTCTCCGACGCTGGCGTCCGTCGTGCGCAACACTTCGCTCCCGGCGGTGACTTTCACTCCCTCTGCGACGCTGCCAATCTTGAGCGCGATATCTAACGCCAGTTTCTGGCCGACTTCCAGCCGCAATGTTTGCTTGGCCACGGCGAAGCCCGATGCGTCGATTTTCAATTCGTAATCGTCGGGCAACAGCGCCGGGGCTTCGAAGACTCCTTGTTGGTTGGTGATGACGCGGCGGATCGCGCCGGTGCTCACGGCCGTCAGCTGGACTGCGGCCCCAGCGACCGGGAGATGCTGCAAATCAGTGACGGAGCCCGACAGCAGCGCATAGTTGCTCTGGCCATCAGCAGGGAGAGCGAATACCAATAGCAATAGAAGTAGACCGGACCGCTTTGTCATTTTGTTTCTCCCGAAAATACGCGCAGAAGACTACAGGGACGCAAGAGACAGAAAAATTGGCGATTCGAACGGACACAAAACAAGCTATCCCCGGTGGTGAGGACTCTAGCCAGGGGAAAAAGACACAGCAATAATTGGAAAGTACTAGAAGCTGTCTGGAGCTTCGAACGCTTTAAAATTGTAGTAAGGGAAAGTCGCCATGTGCCGGACCTTTGCAGCGTCGAGCGCCCGACTTCGTGTTCCGCTTTGGGTTATGAGGTTCTCCGCGGCGTCCCCACTGCGCCTGCTCTTGGCCTGCCTTGCGCAACTGTTCAGCGGCCAGCAGCGATTGCAGTGCTTCGTTTATCTCTCTCTGTCCGCTTTCCGGCCCTTCCGTGAGCCCTGGGCGGGCTTATTGTTCAGAAGAATTAATGGCTGACACATAACTATTGAAGAGGTAGAAAGCGTCAAAGGGGAGAAGGGAAAGAAATGATCCACCAAACCGAACAGCACACCCAATTGGTTGTCGATATAATTGGGACTCTCAATCTGCGCTTCAAGAAACTGAATCTCTATTATGAGGCGGCCTGGACGGACAGCTTCTGCCATCGCCGCTGCATGCACGAACACCCGACTCTGCTAGAAGCGGCTCGATGCGCGATGCCCCACGGCGCAGGCTGGTATGTGCTTGCCGTGGAGAACGGCACACCGCGTCAATTGCTAGGAGACGAAGAAGATGTTGTGAACAAGTTCCGTTTCGGCAAATTGAGCGCCGAGTCAGACCTATGGAATCCATAGGTGCTTATGATGATTCTAAAGACGTTAGGGTGATTTCGAGCATCGGAGCTTATAGAAAAAAGGTTTGTCTACCCACAACAGCGCAGCTGGGATGATTTATTGGGTCGTTTACGATGTGCCGCACAAACCAGCCAGACGTGACATTCTCGATGTTTCCGTACTGCTAGGATGTTTGAAGAACCAAACTCCGTCGTCATCTGCTCGGGGTGCGACACGTTGAGTTGTCGGACTTCCACCCCCGGACAAAGCCGCTCGACCGATGTAACGATTTGCTCGATGTCGCGCATGAACTTTCTATCGACTCGAATTAGGTAGCTTAATCCTCCACTGAGGACCTTCCGGCCAGCTAATATTCTCCAAGCGTACAACAACATTCGAGCCTGACGTTGAAACCACCGAGACCGTATTGACCACGTCACGGTCCCCTCCTTCGCGCTCCGTATCATCCCGTCTGTACGGGCGGAATTTCTGGTAGTCCTGACCGTGGCGCGGCCAATGTGTAAGTCGTAGTTTCCTGACTGTGTTGGTGTTCCAGGAAGACCTCGCCGAACAGGAGCGACCCGGCTGCCAAAATTGCTCCGATGACCGACCACGGTTTTTTGGAGCGCAGCGCGGCTTCCAAATCATTCGCACACTTGATGAGCCCGTCCCCCCTGTCGTCAGGGTCTTTAGCGAGAAGCGCGTTACCTGCGTCTCGCCACTGCCTGACCACTTTTTCGAGGTTCTCGTGCATCGCTCACCTCCTCGCCGGATTTTACCAAGCAGCCGGAATTCCTCCTACGGCTTAGCTGTTGCTTCCGTGGCCGCTTTCCGGACACTTCCATCCTCAGCGGCGCTGTGCCCGAACGAATAGCCAGCCTACGCCGTCGCAACGCTTACAGGTCCCAGCGCGCGACAATCCGGTTGAAGAACAAGTTGTACACTCTTTCCAGTCGCTCTTCCGCATCTCGCGTTTATTCGTACCGGCGCATTGCTTTCCACCGACCAGCCTGCCACATTCTGTGCTAATCAGGGTTGGGTCGTACGACAGTGCGCCACAATTCGTGCATCGGGCGACAGGCTTCGGTCTTTTGCTCATACGCTCTGGCCTATCGGTTCAGCTCCCACGGATGTTCCGGACCCGTCCGCGCGAACTATACACCCGTCGGTCCTTTCGTTCACTTTCCGTAAATTCCCGGCGTGTCCCTTTCCACAGAATGCTCCTCGGTTCTCCTTGGGTGTATAATTCGCGCCGCTGAAGGTGGGTACTCCGCATGATGCTCAAGTTTTCAAAAATCCTTTGCCTGGTAGCGTCTATCGCTCTACCGTCGCTCGGCAAAGCGCAGGTCCCAGTGTTCGTTGTTACGCCGGAAGACAGTTCGATTAAGTTCTTCGTAAAGGCATCGGTGGCTATAGGCGGTACTTTCGACAAGTGGGACGCCACCCTGACGTTCACGTCTCCTGACGTTACGACGGCTGTTTTAGACCTCAAGATACAGGCAGACAGCGTGAATACTGGGAGCGGCATGAAGGACGGCAAACTGAAGGGCAAGGACTTTTTCGACGTGAAGCAGAGTCCGTTGATTACGTTTCTGTCAAAGAAGGTTGTCCAGACCGGTCCTGACACCTTTGAAGTACAGGGGGACTTTACGATACGCGGAGTGACCAAACCGGAAAAGTTGACGCTAACGCTTTCCGGCAAGGGGACGGGCACGGGCAACATTAAAGGGACACTGGCTTTCGACCGCAAGGACTACGGGATGAATAGCGGCATTCCCTTCATCAAAATCGCCAACCGTGTCGAGGTTACTGTCGGCTTCATCGCGAAGCAAATCAGCGGGCCTCGGGTGGTCTACCAACAATAGGCAAGCCGATAAAGGGTTCCGACGCCATGACCGACGCGCCAGTTAAAGTGACGGATTCCGTGCTCTCGACTTACACTGGGCCTTCGGCTTTCACCGACTTTATAAGCTCATGAGTAAAGGCATATATCTCGTCTGCCCTCGTCCCGTACGCATCCAATTCCGCAAGGCTGATGGGATGCGCACTCGCTTCTTCGGGTGACATAGCTCGAATGAAAGGTTCTTGCTCTTTGTTCAGTTCTTCCAACCTACGAAGAATCTCTTTCTGTCTGTCAGTCGGCATAGCGGTCTTGCTTGGGTGACGCGTGGACTAGGCGCGGGCGGATTTGGTCTTGGGGCGCGCGGTCTTATCTTGCCAGGCTTTGCGCAGCTCTTCACGGTGCGCGAGGACATAAGATTTCGCTTCGTCGAAGCTGGCGTAGACGCGCGTGCCTTTGATGGTGTTACACGGGGTGCAGCAAGCCACAAGATTGCTGGGATTCTTCTTCCCTTTGTGAGCGCGCGGAACCACGAAATCGACACGCATGACCAGCGCGTTTTCAAAGCTCGCGCGTCCGTCCAAACCACAATACCGACAGACATAATCATCGCGTTCGAGAATCTTGCGGCCTTCTTCGAGCGCTACCGGGGAATCGACCAGAGAAAGAGTAGCGAGGCTAATCGGCATGAGGTCCTCCATAGCGGAAATCGTGTGGAGCAGGAAGGAGAGCACGACTTCCGACCTTTGTGGAATGAAGGTAGGACGGACACAGGGCGGTGTCAAGATGCGGTCTCGTTGCTTCGGAGCGACCCTCCCGCGGCACCTGGTCCACGTGCCTTTTCCGGACTCGCCTGCTCGGGCTCTCAGATGTAAACGCAGGTGCTATTGCACGCCAGGGGGTGGCGGGAGCTTATATACCTCGGCAGGAATTTGGTCAGTCGCAACGAATGCCTGAGCCAAAACTTTCCACTGTCCAGACCGCTTTTGCCAGGTATCGACAGCCACAAATTTCGCGTTCGGAACGTCATAACGCGCATCTTTATGGCCGGTCGCGTTGTACGTCCCCGAATATGTCACGATAGCAGTGTCGCCAGAAATTCTTACCTTGATGTCCTGAATTTCGATGCTTGCCTTAACGCCAGGGTCAGCCTTTCGCATCCCTAAAGTCATTTTTTCGACGTCTCCCGGCGTCTGGTCGCTAACGTGACCCAACGGGTCTACCGTTATCACGTGTTCCGCATTAACGCTCTTTCCGAACGCGATATCGGCGTCGCTCGTACCAGCATGCTTGGCTCCCTCAGTTTCCAGCTTTTTGAGAGTTTCTTCGTCGGATGTCGACTGGGACGAAGTTCGGGTCGTACAAATCACTAACATCAACAATGACAGAAACAACGCAGAGATTAGTCGGTTCATTGGGCCCTCCTTTGCGCTGGAGCCTAGCATACAGTCGCGCCCGGCGCGACATGTTCTGGCGTTGTTCTGGCGTTGTTTCTCCACTTTCCGGACATAAGCTGTTTTTACACGCGCGGCTATGCCTACCTGACGTTCTGCTCTCCCCGGTCCGTCGGCCTGGCTTTCCTTAACAGGACGCTCCTTTCCTTCTAGATCTTCTGCACGTTGTCCAAATCTATGGTTACGACCTCGCCCTCGTCGGGCAGGGTGCTTAGATGCAGTTGGCACCAACGTTCGGTGTCCTGCTTCGCCTGTGGCCGCGTTGCTTGGCTCCTAGCGGCTTTTCCGAAGAACCTGCGTGTCGTCTCGCCGTCTCTACCCACGATTTGACAATAGCGAAATTTGGCGTCCAACTCGTTGTCCCACTGCTTGTCGTAGTCGGCTGAGTATTTCAGTTTTGGATTCGATAGTGTCATGTTGCCTCCGTGACTTCCAGCCTACACTCAACTCGCGATGCGCTCAGCCGCGCGCTGCAGTTTTCCCACAGGAGATTCTATTCGTTCATTTTCCGGATGCATCTGGGCCGCTCTGGCGCGCCAATTCTCGTATGTCCAGTAGTCCATCTGCTCGGTCGCCTGGCTTTAAGATTTCCCCCAACCATCCTCATGAGCGGCGGTTATTAGGCTCAGTGAGCATCTCTTCTCGCCCGGCATTCTATTCCCGCGTGCCGTCTCCGGCAACCGGACAGGAACGCGCGCAACACGAACATATTAGACAGTGAGGGTGAACTCTCCGCGCTTGTAGTCCGCTATGCCGAGCATGCAGAACAGTTGACCCATAGCAACGAAATTACGCGGTGCTTCCACGGCAACACCGCCAAAATTTGCATCGAACCACTTTCGGGTGAAGTGCCCCGTAGCTACAAGCTGGCTATGCGCTTTCTCGAACTCTGATTTCGTGATGCCTTTCTCCGAGGGCCGCGCTGTCGAAGTCCGGCTTGGAATGCGGTACACAAGAGGGCGACGGCGAATTACACGTTGCGTTCGCTATCCCATCTGACGAATTGGCCAACTGGGAATCGTGGCTCCAAACCAGAGGAATCGCAGTGGAAGAGAAGCGGATGTGGGATTTGGGGGGCTGGAGCCTTTACTTTCGAGGACCCGGACCGCCATTTGGTGGAACTCGCCACGCCGGACACTTGGTCGGTCTATTGAAAAGGAATGCCGGGGGGCTCTACTTAGAAGTTGTTAGTGACAGGTCGTAAATTTTTGCTGCACCGGCAAGGCGCACAAAGTCCACATTGAGTCTTGTCTCAGGATGCTGTTCCACAAAAACTTCATCGGCCTTTTCCAAAATCCTCAGGGTCGTCTTAACGCCCAACTCATCCACCATAACCTTGGCTAGGATTTCATCCAGCACAATCAAGTCCCACCTACCAACCAGAACGGACGCTCCCACATCAGCCGCAAAAGTTCACGCACTAGGCTCGGTCATCACTCAATTTGATGCAATGACACTATGAAAAGATTCAATAGGGCAAAGCAGTTATGCGGGGCGCAGGCCAGCGTCCGCTATCCGACGTATGCGACCAACCGAGCACCTACCGCCACGAGTTCAACATTTGGCAGCGTAGGGTCGAACTCAGCCCGGTATCAATTCTTTGATGAATGCCGCCGTGCAGTAAAGCAGCGCGTCGGCGTAGCTAGTCTTCAGTGGTATTCCAAGCAAGAGCGCCATCTTTTCCGGCACACGGTCCGCGGCGCGCGCGCTGTGAACTCTCATCAATTCCTCAATTTCCGCATGCTCCAATTCCTCGAATGCGCGCCCCGCCGCTGCGTTGCTGACGAGCGCGTCAAACTTCTTTTTCGCGACTTCCGTTTTGACGCGCTTGGTGTTTTCCTCCAGCGAGATTCCTATTGCCAGTCTTAGCCTGTTCGTGTTCATGCCGCCTCCAGCGCTGCGCTCCGTCTTTTTGGTTCTTGCCTACTCTACCCACAACGAACCGATAAATACATAGTACGAACGTTTAATATTACTTGCTTGATATGCCGACTAGTTCCCGTTGCGAAGCCGCATAAACAAAGGCGTTTCGCATTCTTGTACCCTATCGGTACGAGCGCGACAGAATTGCTCGCCTACCTCGTTTCTTCGAGACACGACTGGCAGCGAAACTTCTCGACGAATTTGCCGGTCGCGTCTTGCGCTTGGCGTTGCTTCGTCCGCTCCCCGCAGCGCGCGCAGTCGCGAACTCGAATGTTGCCGTAGGTTTTGCTCAGACGAAACGTGTACGCGGTTTCTCCGGTTTCCATGTGGTTCTCCTTTTTCATCTCACTTCACCAAATTTTTGTAAGCGCGCGCGGCATGCCTGGAACGCCGGTCCATGCGGGTCGGAGTCCATGCCTTGCGTTGCGACATGGCATGCCTCATGCCTCATTGTTACAAGCGCATCCTCTAGGGTTGGATTCGCGGTCGGGTCAAGCAGGATGACGAAGCCCTCGCCGTCGAACAAAGTACTGCCGCTTCCTTCGGGTGCGCGTAGCACCGCCCAATCCAAGCGCACATCCGGGAGTGTGCCGCCAAAAGACTGCCGGTTCACCTCCATATAGATTCGACGAAGGGCTTCAGGCCGCTCGAACTCTTCAGCAGCAAAAACCGCTCGGATTCTTAACGCACCGAAGCCCACAACGCCAAGCGCTACAAGCGAGATGAGTTTTTCCAGGGAGGTCATGCAACGCTCTTCACTGAACTCCACGCACTCGCGGCACTGACACCGAGTGCTGACCCAATTTCCTCGAACGGCTTCCCGGCCTCCCGCAGTTCGCGCACCTCCGCGGCGCTCTTGCTTAGCCACGGTCGCGAGGATGCTGATAACCGCATCCTTGAAGATGCCGCATGAGTCGAAATATTGCTCAGTGAAGCTGCGATAGTTGACCCCATGTGACGTGAGACGGTTGAGATGCTGTAGTGTCTCCAGCACGCCCTCGCGCGAGAGGCGGTCGAGACTCCAAAAGAGCAGTACGTCAAACTTGCGCTGAGAGGCCGCTTTGAACATCTCTGGGAACTGTGGACGGTCGCTCTTTGTGCCGCTCTCGCTGTCCGTGAACTCGATTACGATTTCCCAACCCTGCTCACCGCGAAGTCCCGAAGCTGGACGAGCTGATTCTCAACTTCCTGACCCTTATCCCGTGTAGAAATCCTGCCGTACAAGGCGCAGCGTGTCATGCTCTCCCTGCCTTTCTTGGTCACGTTCACTGTCCCTCCCGCCTCAGAAACTCTTCGACGGCGCGCCGTATGAGTTCGGCGACCTTGACATCGAGTTTCTTCGCCAGCTTCCTCAGCCGGTCCATCTGTTGCGTCGGGAAAAAAATGCTTGTTCGTTCCATTACAACGAGTATATATCAGACAGGCATACGTTGTCAATGGTACTTTTGGTGTGCCCCAGGTGTGCCCAAGGATAGCTTTTTGTTAGGTTTGGGCTTCTCTATTCGGAGTAAGGTGGTGGTGCGCCACGTAGGAATCGAACCTACAACCTATCGGTTAAGAGCCGATTGCTCTACCAATTGAGCTAGTGGCGCACGGAAAATCAGAATAACAGCGGGCCGGTGCCGTGCGCAAATCGCGCAAAGCAACGCTCAAACCAAACCTAAGGCAAAGCATTGAAAACACAGCGCGAAAGTGTGTTAGCGAGCGGTTAAGAGTCAACTGCTCTACCATTGACCTACCGGTCCACGGGTTTCAGGGTTGCACTTGCAAATCCTGATGTGAGACGAACTTTAGTAGTCTACATGGCGCTAAAACATTTGTCGAACGCGCGCCCGCAGTTGGCAGCATTCGCCCTTATTGTCGCCTACTTGTAGTGTAGTTCTGCTGCCAAGACTCTTCTTGCTGGCTCAACCGAAATGGCGAGCGGTCTTCCAGTATTCCGGCCACGGCTGGAGCAGCGTGCGGCAAACAAAAATGTCGGGATGCGCGCGCGTTTCCTCGTTCAGGACGTGGAAGCGGTTCCAGGTGTGCGCGGCCAGGCGGCAAGACGCGAAATGATCCTGCAACTCGTCGAGATCCCGGCCGACTACGATCAATGTCTGGGGTGGCGGATCGCCATAGCCTTTCTGCCAGAAGGAATTCACACCGCTGATCACGGGAGGCAATCCATATGCTGGACCGTACAGATTCACGGCGCCTGCTTCACCGTAATTCCCCGCGAGAATTCCAAAGTGTGCGCGGTCCTCAGCCGGGAGCGCATCGCGAACCTTGGCGATGGTTTCCACGAGTTCGGGCCAGCCAATTTCTTCGCGGTAGTCCTCGTTGATTTTCATTGCGCGCGTGGCCCACGGCGAATCTGCAGCCGCAATCGGCAGAGTGATCGATCCCATGATTGCGGCGTCGGCGACAAGCACTATCCAAACCAGCGTACGGATCGCGTTTCTCGCTACGCTGCCTGCGCGCGTCGAAATTTGTTCCAGCCATGCGCTGCCCGCTGCATACAACATCGGATACGCAGCCGCCAAATAATAAGCGCGGCCTTTTGCAACGATGAAGAGTGCGAACGGAATCAAATACATCCAGGCAAGCATGCGAAAACGCTTCCCGTCACGCGAAAACAAAGTGAAGTAAAGTCCAGCTAACGCCAGGAAAATTCCGCCCAACGTCAGCTTCCATTGTTCCGGCAGAAAATTCTTTGCGCGTCCAATGCGGACATCGCGAGCGTGAATATGCTGAAGGAAATCCAGCGAAATAAAATGATTTCTGGTCTGCCAAATCAAATTCGGCAGAAAAATCAGAATCGACAGGCCCACGCCGTACCACAGCCACTTGCTTTTGAAGTAGCGCCGCGCGTCGGTAAGTAGCGTTGCCGGCGCGATGGCAATAGCAAAAAACCCCATCGTGTACTTGGACTCAAGACCGAAACCGATTGCAGCGCCAATCCCCAGCCACCAGCACGGGTCTTCTGTCTTCAGCAGTTTCACGACGAAATATGCCGTCAGCACCCAGAACAAATAGTCGAATGAGACGTATTGCATCATTGCGCCGCCCGCCAGGCAAAACGGGATCGCCGCGGCTGCCGCGATCAACTGCGCTGCGCGGCCGCCGCCCATTTCGCGCGCCATCAGACCGGTCAGCACAACGGCAGTTGCTTCGGCGACTGCCGCGAAAAAACGAAATCCGGCAAGCGAAGTCCCGAACAAGATTAGCGACAGCCGCCCGAAAAACGGCGTGATCGGCGGATACGCGACGAATCCCCAGTCCAGATGACGCGAATCCTCCAGCGTCGCCAGTTCGTCGCGTTGAAATCCGTACTGGTGTCCGGTGATCCAGTGCACGATCACTGTAGCCAGCGCGATATAAATCAATAAGGCTGTGTCGCTTAGCCAGGCGGACTTGGGCTTAGACATTGCGCCAGATTCTAGCGTAGGAATTCCTCCAGGCGCACTCGCGAATCGGTCTTGGCGTCGCGATATTTCACAATCACCGCAGCATAGAGCGACAGTCCCCACTTCACTGCAACGGGATGTTTCATTTCGCGTGAACCAGGCACGACAATGGCCTGCTCCGGAATAATCAGTGGCTGATCGTCCGTAGCCGAATAAACGGCATCGTGCACTAGATCGTAGACTGGAGTTGAGGCGTTGAGAATTGTGCCAGTGCCAAGAACTGCGCGTTTCTTTACGACCGTTCCTTCATAGACTCCGCAATTGCCACCGACCATGACCTCATCTTCGATGATCACAGGCATGGCACCGATCGGTTCGATCACTCCGCCAATCTGCGCGCCCGCAGAAATATGGCATTTCTTTCCGACCTGTGCGCAACTGCCGATCAGCGCGTGTGAATCGACCATCGTTCCTTCGTCCACATACGCGCCCACATTAATGAACATCGGCGGCATGCACACCACACCGCGTGCGATATAGCTGCCATCTCGAATGCTGGAGCCACCGGGAACCAGGCGAACACCGTCGCCGCGATGAATTGTTTTCACTGGATAAGTAGATTTATCAAGAAACGGCTGCGGCGTGGGATACAGCCCCATTTCAACAATTGATCCCATGCGAAATCCGAGCAGGATTCCCTTTTTTACCCACGCGTTCACTCGCCAACCAGTAGGCGACGCGACATGGGGCTCGGCAGCACGCACTTCGCCCGCGTTCAGCGCGTCTTTGAATTTCTGAAATATGCGCCGATGCTCTTCAGCGTAGCTTTCCGGCGGATTATCGAATAAATCCTCAATCAGCGAAGCTAGCGACGGCAACGGAATTCCTCTCGACGAATTGCAATGACTGCAACACGGCCCGGATGCGCTCCAGATTTTCCGCCTTTGGCGCCACCATCGGCAAGCGCCAAACTGGCTCCAGCAGGCCCATCAGAGCAAGCGCGGCCTTCACAGGAATTGGATTCGATTCGATAAAGTTGATTTCCATCAGCGGCAGATATTTGCGATGGATGGCGCGAGCTTCTCCAAATTCGCCGCGCAATCCATGCCGGCAGAGTTGCGCTATCTCCGCGGGAATTTCGTTCGAAGCGACGGAAATTACCCCGCGCCCGCCGAGCGCGAATAGCGGCAGCGCGATGGCGTCGTCACCAGAGAGAATCGCAAAATCATCTGGCACTGCGTTGGCCAGAGCGGCCATCTGCGAAATATTTCCCGATGCTTCTTTGATGCCAACAATGTTATCGATCTCTGCCAGCCGCTTCACTGTTGAGGGCTCAAGGTTGGTTCCGCAGCGGCCGGGCACGTTGTACAGAACAATTGGCAAACGCGTCGACCGGGCAATGGCGCGATAGTGCTGGTAGAGACCCTCCTGCGTGGGCTTGTTGTAATACGGCGTGACGGAGAGCAAACCGTTCACGGCGAGAGATTCGAGTTCGCGCGCCAACTCGATTACTTCCTGCGTGTTGTAGCCACCCGCGCCGGCCAGAATCGGAATTTTTCCTGCGGCTTCCTGCAGCGTAATTTCAACGACGCGAAGATGTTCGCGCCGAGTCAACGAGGGATTTTCACCCGTGGTTCCGCACGGCACCAGGAAATCCACGCCGCCGCGAATCTGCCGTTGTACCAGCTTTCGCAACGCTGCCTCGTCTAATGAAAAATCTGGCTGAAATGGCGTAACCAGTGCCGTACCGCATCCAGTGAACTGCATGGTGACCTCCTCTTTCCCTAATTATTTCGAGAGCCAGCTATGGAAGCTCGTCCACGATTTCGCGAAATTCGAAAAAACCTTTTTTGCCAGCCGCCAGCCAGCGGGCGGCACGCAATGCGCCACGCGCAAATCCATCGCGGCTGTGCGCGGTATGGCGAAGCGTAATGGTGTCCTCCGCGGAATCGAAGCCGATCTCGTGCGTACCAGGAACAGAGCCGGCGCGGCTTGCGCTCAGGCTCAGCGGACGCGAATAGCCGCTGCGCGAAATGTCCTCGGCTAAGGCGAGAAGCGTGCCGGAAGGCGCGTCTTTCTTTGCGGCGTGATGCATTTCCCAGCCCCACGCTCCGTAGGATTCCTCGCGCGCGAAGCGCCGCGCTGCTTCGGCGACCGCTGCGCGAAAGTGATGCAATCCGACGGAAAAATTCGGACTCCACACTACGCTGCCATTTTTACGTTGGGTCAGTTCGCGGATCTGCGGTAATTCTGCCAACCAACCCGTGGTACCCGTCACCACCGGGATACCAGCTTCGATCAAGTGACGCAGATTTTGTTGCGCGGCGAGAGCCGTTGTGAATTCGATGACAACGTCAATTCCGGAGAGCGAATCTCGATTGAGGGCCATAGCGTTGGCGTTTTCTGCAGAGTGAACAATTTGCGCCACTTCGCAGTCGTGCTCCGGCGCCAGCCGCTGGATCGAGCGGCCCATCTTTCCGTATCCGATGATGGCGATGCGCAAGCCCATCTTCAGTTCGCTCCCGCAAGCAATTTCTGCGTCAAGCGCGTATAGATCCCAATCGCGTCGAGCAATTGTTGCTTGGGAATACGTTCTTCCGCGGTATGCGCGACGTGAATGCTGCCTGGTCCAATTAGAAAAGGCTTGCCCCAGGCGCCGGCAAAATTCGGAATGTCCGTAGTGTAGGAAACCACCGTCGTTTCGAATCCTTCCATAGCCTCGAGGTGCAGCGCGGGAGTGTGCAGCATTTCTTGCAATTCCCCACGGCCGTTGACCACGGCTCGCATCGCCGCGCGTATCGACTGCGGATCGCCAACCGTGCGGAGCATCAAATCGGCGTGCGCTTCATCTGAGATAACGTTGGGCGCGCGGCCGCCGGAAAGCGTGCCAATGTTCAATGTCGATTTTCCTAACAGTGCGTCTTGCGGCAGCGGAACTTTGCGAATCTCGGCCAGCAGATCGAGCAATTTTTCGATGGCGGAATCGCCAAGTTCGGGATATGCGGAATGAGCCAGCCGTCCGCGCGTGGAGAGTACGTAACGCAGAGCGCCTTTCGAACCGAGCGCGAGTTTGTTTTCCGTAGGCTCGCCATTGATAACAAATTTCGACCCGCGAGAGTTTTTCGCCGCGCACAAGGCGCCCAGGCTGTCCTTTTCTTCGCCGACTACAAACAGCAAAGCAAAATCCCGCGTTCCCGCGGCGAGCAACTGCTCCGCGGCACAAGTCATAGCCGCGACGATTCCCTTGGCATCGCAAGCGCCGCGCCCGCGAACAAATTCGTCGTCCTCGCTCGGCGGAAAAAACGGCGGCACGGTATCCATGTGCGTGGAAAGCGTGACGATCGGCTGGCCCCAGGTCGCAAGAACATTGAACCGTTCGAACGAAATTTCCATGCGCTCGACTCTGCCGCCAGTGGAGGCGGCAAGTTTCCCGAGCGTCGCGAACAGAAATTCGCCAGCAGCTTTTTCAGCTCCGGTGACGGACTCGATCTCAATCAGCGAACGTGTGAGCGCGAAAGGATCCATGAACCCCTCATTGAAAAACTTGCTTTGGAAGAGAACGCAAAAAGAGAAGAGAGAACCGCGAAGAAGACTCGGGATCGCTGCAACTCGATAGCGCTTCATCCCGCATGAGCGGAACGACAGTGAACAGGCCTTGGACCTGTCCCCCAACGCTCGACTGTTCAGCTACAGACGGCGTTTCGGCGGAGTGAAGTTTTGTTCACTTCAGGGACTATAAAACAAACCCTGAAACCCGCTCCCTTTCGCAATGGCCTCCGAAGCTGTCCGGAATTGCTGGCCACGCTACTTATGAGCTCCGCACCTCTACCAAGAACATTTCAAGAGTACGGTAGGAATGGCGCAGACGCAAGCAAAGTGTTTATTGGGGGACAGTGGTGGATAATTTGCAGAGGCAATGTTACGTAACGGACTTGCGCAGAAGCTCCACCAGGCCCCGCGCAACTTCCCGCGCGCGCACAATCTCAGTTGGATCAAACGAAATCGCTGCGACGCGCTGGTGGCCGCCGCCTCCGTATTTCTCCGCAAGCGAAGCCAGGTTTTGGTTGGCGGTCGCCAGATTCCACGGATTGGTCCCCAGAGAAACTTTGGCGCGGACCGCGGACGCGCTTACACTGATGGAATAAACGCACTCGGGATGCAGCAAATACGGAACGAATTTGTTGTAGCCCTCGAGATCCAGATCGCTGACGTCGAAAAAAATCACGCCATCGCGGGCTTCGATGCGCTCGCGAAGAATTTCAACCGAACGCCGATGCCGCTCCAGCAGTGGACCAAGATGTTTTGCCACAATCGGCAGCTTGACGACTTCGGCCAGCGGCTTATACGCAACATCGCGAATAATTTGTGCAGGCACACCGTCTTCGGGGGCAGCTTCAATGACTAACGCCAATTGTGTGGCCGGCTCAACCAGTGCCACAGCCGATTCCGCGGTAGGAAATTGCGCGCCGTCAATGATGTCGCCCCAGTGAATCAATTCCTTCAGCGCACCGGTATCAAAGCCAAATTTTTCGCGAGCGGTATCGGCGATCAGCTTGGTGCAGGATTTGTAGTCGGGTTTATAAAACATGCGCGGTCCGGGATGCTGGCGGAACTTTTCCGCGTCGGCAGCGTTCAGAAACGCACTCTGGTGATGGTCAAACCACCAGGTCACCTTCGGCGAATTCGAATACTTGAAGTCGACGATCACGTTTTCGTCGCCATCAAACAAGCCATCTACCCAGGGCTGCACCGCACGATGCGTCATCCCCGTGAAATGGAAGTCCGCATCATCATGGAAGCGTTCCCGGTAAAAACGATAGAAGAGCGCGGCGGAAGCGGTGCCATCAAAGCAACGGTCGTGAAAGCACAAGCGGACTCGGGTCATGAGCGAACGATTCAGGCCTTTCGGTAAGCCGGTGTAAAGTGCCGCCGGCTGCAAAGCTTTTAACGATGCGGTGAGCGCAAACGAAAGTCAAGCGCAAACCAACCCGCAAAAAAAACACAGCCGCCCACTGAAATGAGCGGCTACGAAACTGTCAAATCCAAGCGCAATTTCGGTGACTATCGCGGCTTCCCCGAATTATTTGACCATTCCTTCCACCAGATCCCCGATGATCGGTAACTTGAATTTTTCGTGTTGATACGCTTTGTACATCACGAATATCCAGAGGACGAAAAGCGCCAGCCCAAGCAGCGGATACAGCATAAAGGCAAGAAGTCCAAGGTGTATCACATGCAGCAAACCCATAAATATGGCCAGTACAAAGTACAGCACGAATACACCGATGGACATGGCGATGGACTGTGCTGCATGAAACTTCACGAACGGACGTTTGTCAATCAGCAGGAAAATGAGTCCGGTGACCCAGCCGAGAATGTAGCAGAGCAATCCCGCAACATTTTCGTCGAGCCCCGCCGTTGGCGACGCTGCGGCCACAGCGGCCGCCGGCGCGGTCGCGGCACCTTGGCTTGCACCGCATTTTGGACAAAACGAAGCAGTCCCGATTTCCTGCCCGCATGCTGAACAGAATGCCATCGCGCCCTCCCATACCTGCAGATGCGCGGGAGCGTAACAAAACTACCAGCGGTCAAGCAATCGAAATTCTGGCGCGGCAGCCTGGTAGCACTGCGAAGGAATAGGCACAAGAATTGCATGTCCTTTTGCTTGGCGTTCGGTAAAATCCGCAGCAAATGCCAACCTCTCCCGCGCCGGGCCTGACAAACGATCTCACCAATAAGCCCACGCAAGCCGGGCGATTTTCGCTGCCGCGCGACATCACTCCAGCCGAGCGAAGTACGCTCATCGCCGGCAGTCTCGGCTGGCTCCTCGACGCCATGGACGTCATGCTTTTTTCCCTGGTGCTCGCGTATCTGGTGCGCGAATTTTCCATGGACACGCGCACCGCGGGGTTTCTCAATTCCCTGACGCTCATCGCATCGGCAATCGGTGGATTTTTCTTCGGATTTCTGGCCGATCGCATCGGCCGAACACGCGCGCTAATGGCTTCAATTCTTGTGTATTCCATCGCCAGCGCGGCATGCGCATTCACGCACACCATTCCTCAGTTGGGATTTTGTCGTTTTGTGTTGGGGCTGGGCATGGGCGGCGAGTGGACCACCGCGGCGGCGCTGATCGCGGAAACCTGGCGCGCAGAGCATCGCGGCAAGGCGCTCGGCTTGATGCAATCCGCGTACGCGATCGGCGAAGCCGTCGCCGCACTGGTGGTAGCGGTCGTGCTCCCGCATTTCGGCTGGCGCGCGGTTTTTCTTGTAGGCTTTCTTCCCGCACTCATCGTGCTCTGGATTCGCAGCCGCGTCCCCGAGTCAGAGCTCTGGCAGCAACGCGCAGCGCAACCGCAACACGCAAAACTGCATACGCTTCTTCAAGGCCAAACGCTGCGCAACGGAATTCTCGCCACAGCGATGAACTCCTTCGCAATGTTCGGCTATTGGGGATTGTTCGTCTGGATTCCCGGCTACCTTTCTATTCCAATCGCGCAAGGCGGCCGCGGCCTTAGCCTTGCAAAGACTACTTCGTTTTTCCTGATCCTCTGCTCCGGCAAATGGCTGGGCTATGCACTCTTCGGTTTTTTTGCGGACGTATATGGCCGAAAGGGCCCGTATTTCGCGTATCTATTGATCGCAGCTTTGCTCGTTCCGGCGTATGGGCTTGTCCATACGCCGCTCTCGCTGCTGATCCTGGGTCCGCTGGTCGGCTTTTTTGGTATTGGATTTTTTTCGGGATTCGCGGCCATCGCCAGCGAGATTTTCCCCGGCGAAATTCGCGCCACCGCCATGGGATTGAGTTACAACGTGGGCCGTGGTCTTTCGGCAGGCGCACCGTTCGCGGTGGGAGCGCTGGCGGTTCGTTTCGGAATTGGCCCGGCGTTTTTGTTGCCGGCCGTTGCATACTTGATCGCAGCGTCGCTGGCACTGCTCTTGCCGGAAACACGCGCGCGCCAACTTACTTAAGTCTTCAACAATCAAATTCCTTCTACTCGAGAAAATGCATCGCTGCGCCGCGCACGCATCGTAAATTTCACGGGACTGTATTGCGCGGCGGCCAGCGTCTTCTGAAAATCCCCATCACTGGCATAAATTCTTTTCGGGACGCGGCGTGCCATGATGCTGAAGGCTAGCGGCTCGCGCCGAAAGGGATACGGAGCGATCGTAACCACGTTAGCGCCTTCGCCATGAAGCTCCAGATCGGTCTCCTCACCCTGGTCATTGACAGGAACAGCATCCACAATCGCGTCCTGTTGCGGATTCAAACAGAAGTGCAACGACAAACGGTCCAGCGCTTCCAGGCGCGCTACGTTTGCATGGATGAGCGACTCCTCCATAAACGGCTTGGTGGCCGCATTGCCGCGAAGATCCACTTTCAATCGCAACTGCTGCAGTCGTAACTGCTGCACGAACTCGTTCGCAATGTGACTCTCTTCGTTTTTCACATATTTCGCGGAAAATCCCGGCATGGTTGCGCGCGTCCGATCGTACAAGACCGACGCATGCATACTGGCCAGCAGCCCCGCGTAGTGGTCAACCTTCACCACCCGCTCGATTCCCTTTTGATAGAGCGCGATGTGTGTCGCAGTGGGAATAGACATGAAGCTGAACGGCAGGCGAGTCTTGGCGTCCAGTATTGGCTCCAGCTCCCATTCGCTCCAGCCATTGTCGTGCTCCGCGACCGCCAAACAAAACGAAGCATTGGGCTGCGGCTTGGTGAATTTTTCGTTGCCCCATTCACGCGCCAAAAATCCCGCAAGGAACGCGTGATCCGTCTGACGAATCACCAGCAATTGCGGATCGCGTTCGCCTTTTTCTTCGACAAGGATCATGCCTCTGCCCTCGCGCGCAGGCGAAATACTCCATCACAATTTTCGTTTAGATGACGCCTTCTGATTTCAGGCGCGCCAACTCGGCTGCGGGGAGGCCAAGCCAATCTCGATAGACTTCGTTATTATGCGCTCCGAGCGGCGGGCCAATCCAGCGCAAACCCCCGGGAGTTCCGGTAAGTCTGGGAGCCACGGTCGGCAGCTTCACCGATTGCCCGCCGGGCAATTTCACCTCTTGATAAACTTGGCGTTCGCGATAATGCTCGTCTTCCAGCATTTCGGCGGCCGAGTAAATCGGACCGGCAGGAACTTCCGCGGCTTCCAGCAGCCGAATCGCTTCCTGCGCAGTGTGCCGTCGCGTCCAGGCTGAAATAGCGTCATCGATTTCCTTAACGTGCTGCGATCGCCCATCGTTCTGCGCGAGCCGTGCGTCTTTTGCCAGATCGTCGCGGTCCATCGCAATCATCAAGCGGCGAAAAATACTGTCGCCATTCGCACCGATGACAATATACGCGTCGTCCGCGCAACGATAAGTTCCGCTCGGCACGATTCCCGTGAGCCGCATGCCTTCACGCTCGCGTCTCACGCCGGCAAGATCGAACTCGGAGATCGTTCCTTCCATTAGATTAAGAACCGTTTCATAGAGCGCGATATCAATCAACTGCCCGCTGCCGCCCTTTGCATCGCGATGATACAGCGCCATCAAAATCCCGAGTGCCGCATGCAGACCGGCCACGGAATCTCCCAAACTTAAATTTGCACGCACCGGCGGGCGCGCGGGCTCGCCGGTTACATAGCGCAACCCGCCGAACGCTTCGGCCACCGCCGCAAAACCTGGCTTCTGCGCATTACGGCCAGTCTGTCCGTAGCCGGAAATTCGCGCCAGAATAAGTCCGGTATTTTCCTTCTTCAATTCTTCGTAGCCGAGTCCCCATCTTTCCAGCGTGCCTGGCCGAAAATTTTCCAGTACCACGTCCACGCGTTTCGCAAGTTCGCGCGCGATGCGTTGTCCTTCGGCCACGCGCAGATTCAGCGTGACGCATTTTTTGTTGCGCGCCATCGAATACCACCACAGCGAAGTGCCCTCATGAACCACCCGCCAGTTGCGCAACGGATCGCCACCCACCGGCGGCTCCGCCTTGATCACTTCCGCGCCAAACCACGCCAGAAACGCGGCTGCGAATGGACCTGCGATAGCCTGCCCAAGCTCGAGAATTTTCACGCCTGCCAGCGGACCCGGACTCGCGTTCAGTTTTTCGTTAGTACTCATGCGTTTTCGTTGTTCTACTCCGCTCATTTCACACACTGCGCTGAAATACAATTGTTGAGGCCGCGGACCATTCTTTTATTGGCACTAAGGAATTGTAGGGCACATTTCGTATTCACCAAGCTTTTGCTTCGCTGTAACAAGCTCGCAACAACACTCCACCAGAGTGCTTGATGGTCGTGTCGCTGGTCCTGTGTCCCGCAGGTCAACCGGCTGTCCAAAATCGCACTGCAAAATCTGGAGAGGTGATGTCCATGTTGAGAAAGACAGCATTGCTGTGCCTCGGAGCCGTGGCTATCGCCGCCGCGGCTTTCGCGCAAGAGGGCCTCGTTCCCAAGGGAGTGCCAAAGCTGGATCACGTTTTCGTTATCTTGATGGAAAATCACGGTTACAGCCAGGTCATCGGCAATCCTAACAATCCGTTTGTGAACAAGCTGGCCAAATCAGCCAACAGCTCGCACAACTATTTCGCCATCGCCCATCCGAGCTTGACGAATTATCTGGAAATAGTTGGTGGATCGAACTTCGGCATTCATACCGACAATTATCCTGATTGGCACAACGGTAATTGCACCACTAATCTGTCCTCGGGAATCGTCGCCACTGATAGTCCAGCCAGCGGCATCATCTGCCCAATCTGGGGAACCGGCACCGACGCGGCCACACCCGCGATTGACTTCACCAACGAAACCCAAGGACCTCCGGGCGACATCAACATTAACGGTGTACAATCCATCGCCGCAAATCCGCACACCGTTGGCAAGACCATCGCCGATCAACTGGTGGCTGCAGGACTTTCGTGGAAGAGCTACCAGGAAAGCTTGCCGTTGTCGGGAGCCGACCTGGTTAACGTCAGCGATGGCTACTATACCAACAACACAGATTTCACGAAGATCATGCCTACATTGAATCCGCCGCTGACTTCCGGTGACCTCGTGTTCCTTTATGCTGTGAAGCACAATCCCTTCGCCTACTTCCGCGATGTTCAGGATGGTCATCACTCCGACCTGAGCTTGAGCCGCGTGGTTGCGTTCGACGGAGCAGGCGGATTGTTCGCTGATTTGGCCTCTGGACATGTTCCCAACTATTCCTTCATCGCGCCGAATCAATGCAACGACCAACACGGTCGCGGCAACGCCGGCGCATTCTGCAACTTCGACCCGACCGACAACGGGACGCAGGTAGGGCTAAATCCCGCACTAATGTACCGCGGTGATGTGGCGGTCGAGACACTGGTAAACGCCATCCACCAATCGCCGGTGTGGAAAGAGGGCCACAACGCGATCATCCTCGTCTGGGACGAGAACGATTACAGCACCGCTCCGGAAACCAACCAGGTGCCGCTGATCGTTGACACCAACTACGGCGTGGACGGCGTGCAGAGCAACGTCAGCTACAATCACTTCTCCCTTCTGAAGACGGTCGAAGCTGGATTCAAGCTTCCTTGCCTCAACCACACTTGCGATTCCAACGTCGCGGTTATGGCCGATCTCTTCCAGAAGGGCAAAGCCGACGGCGATCACGACGGCGACGACCAGTAGTTTCAGGCTAACTTCAGGTTGGCTTTGCACCGGCGGCGGCTGCGGGTAATATGTATCACCCGCAGCCGCCGTTTTAGTTGGCTCCCGCCGCGCTTCACTACTTCATTCCGTCAAAACTTCGTTTCTGCTACAGTTCGTGAAAAGGGAGGCATCACCATGCGAAAAGTGTTAACAGTCGGGAGTGCAATTCTTCTTACGGTTGCTGTCGCGGCCATCGCGCTGCACGCGCAGCAGGACAAGTCCAAGAGACCCAGTCCGCCGGCCACCGCGAAATGCGATCTGCCGGGCGGCGGTTCCGTAACCGTGGATTATTCGAGTCCGCGAGCCAAAGGACGCAAGATTTTTGGAGAAGTGGTTCCATATGGCGAGCCGTGGCGCACCGGTGCCAACGAAGCTACAACATTCGTAACCACTGCTGACGTTATGGTTGGCGGAAAGCATGTTCCGGCCGGAAAGTACACGATTTTTACTGTGCCCAACAAAACCGAGTGGGTTTTGATCGTCAGTAAGAAGACCGGCGAGTGGGGGATTCCCTATCCAGGCGCTGACATGGATCTGGTACGCGCGAGTATGAATGTATCCGCAACCGCGTCACCGATCGAAAATTTCACAATCGCCTTCGACAAAGGCAGCAAGGGCTGCACCCTGCGCATCGAGTGGGAAAATTCGCGCGCCACCGTAGACATTTCATCGATGTAACAGCTTGATGCTTTTTGTAGCGGCGGCTTTATGCCGCCGCTCTTTCTTTGTCCGGTCGGTCGGAGACCGAACTTGTTACCCTCAGTCCACTGCACGTTTACGCGATTCAAACCTTTAGCCGCGCCATTCCACGGTCGACCAAAAATACCGCCGCAATCACCATAACTGCGGAAAGAATCACATTTAACGAAACGTGTTCGTTCGCGAACCACCAACCCAACAGCACCGCCACAATCGGATTGACGTAAGTGTGTGTAGCTACTAGCGTCGGCGAATAGTGCTCCAGCAACCAGTTGTACGCGGTGAACGCAATCACCGAACCGAACACGATCAGATAAGCCAGCGACAGCCATGCGAGCCGCGGTACATTGAGCAATGAAAAGCCGCGATATTCGCCCACGGCCGTGGCAGTGGCAAGAAGCATGCCCGAGCCCGCGAGCAACGACAAAGCGGAGAGCAGCAGCGGGCTACCGGACAAATGCGAGCGGCGCGAGTAGATAATACCCGCCGACCAGGAAATCGCTCCGATAAGGCAAGCGATAGCTCCCAGGAATCCGCCGCGGCCTGACGACCACACGTCGCGGCCCAACAGCAGCCCCACGCCGGCCAGTCCCAGCGCCACGCCCACCAGCAAATATCCGTTCATTCGCCAGCGTTTTTCCGCCGCGCAGGTCATCAGAAACACCCAGATCGGCTCGGACGCGATGAGTAGGGACGCAAGACCGCTGGGAATCTGCGTCTCCGCCCAATGCAAAGAGCCGTGGCCAATCAGGAAAAATAGGAATCCGATGACCAGGCTGGCCTTGACTTGTGGCCACGTGGGGCGCTGCCCTTTCGCTAGAGCCCACAGCAGCAAAATCGTGCCGGCGATCAGGTGCCGGAAACCAGCCGTGTAAAGCGGCGGAATCGCGGCCACCGCATAGCGAATTGCAAGATAAGTCGAGCCCCAGATAACGTAGATGGAAAAAAATGCCGCGACAACGCTCAAGCGGTTTGCCGGGTGCTTAAGCACGGAGATCGCGGCTGCTTCTAAAGGTTCGAGCGTTGCGGTTTGTGATTCCGAACTCATGGTGCCTTCCCGACTGGCTCGTAATGGCTAAACTGCGTTATACTCATTACCGAGGATACGACCTTCACTGTAATGAGTCAACTTACTTTCGGTCATTAGTATGAAGAAATCGGAATACAATTTCCTGGCGCATGGTCACGGCAAAACCGCACCCTGGATAGACCTTGTCAACAGCCAGGAATGGGACACCTTTGGGCGGCTCACCGACCATCTGAACAATCCTGCATGGGTTCCCTACTTCCTGCGGCAATGGCATTTTGCAAGTCCGTCGCGCGAACCCGCGCCGATTGCTCGACTGAAAACGCTACGAGCGGCGCTGCGAAAAGCCTCAGAAGCTCTTTTTCACGGCAAACCGATTCCCTCGCCGGAACTCCGCACACTAAATGACGTCCTGAACTTAAGGGGAAAACAGCGACTCTTCCAGCGCCAAAATGGGTTGCGGATTGAGTTTGTGCCGGACAAGTCTGGATGGCGTCGGATTCACGCTGTGGTTGCTCGTTCATTCGTCGAAACTATCGCCGATGGCCAGTCTGCACGCGTCAAGATCTGCCGCAACGACGATTGCCGCTGGGTTTTCTATGACCAAACAAAAGGCAAAACCCGCTGCTGGTGCAGCAGCAAAAGTTGCGGCAACCGCGAACGCGTCCGCCGCGCCCGTGCACGGGACAATCATTGATCCAGTTTCAGGAATTCTTGGGGCGGATCAGTGCCAGGAATTCGTCGCGGGTCTGCTTGTTTTCGCGGAAAGCGCCGAGCATGGCACTGGTAACCGCCGAGCCGTGCTGCTTTTCGACACCGCGCATTTGCATGCACAAGTGGCGGGCTTCGATGATCACACCCACACCTTGCGGCGCGATTTTTTCCTCGATAGATTTGGCGATCTGACACGTCATGCGCTCCTGAATCTGCAAGCGCCGAGCGAACATATTCACCAGGCGTGCGATTTTGCTGAGGCCGACGACTTTGTTGCTTGGCAGATACGCGACGTGGGCTTTGCCGAAAAACGGCAGCAGGTGATGTTCGCACAAGCTGAAAAATTCGATGTCCTTTACTACCACCATTTCGTCGTAGGCGACGCTGAAGGTTGCGCCGTTCAATACATGGTCGACATTTTGATGATAGCCGCTGGAGAGAAACTTCAGCGCTTTCTCGTACCGTTCCGGAGTCTTCCGCAAACCTTCGCGTTCGGGATCTTCGCCGACCAGGCGAATGATTTCCCGGACGTGCGCGGCAATGGCGCGGGCGTTCTGCGGTTTTGTATCCAAATCGTTGAGCAGCAATTCTTCCGTTGTGGGTGTCGTAGGCTTGGTCACGGCTTGGTCCTCGCTTAATTCCCTTCGTACTCGAAACTATTGTTAGACGTCTCTTCAATGCGAACGGCTTCCAGCTTGGCGGCAGTAAAAGATTTCAGCCGCTTAAATATTTCCGTACATAGATTTTCGGTTGTGGGCACGAGTTCGCGAAAAGCCGCAACGTCGTCCTGCAATGAGCGATGATCAAACGGCTCGATCACTCGTTCGCCGACGAACGCATCAAGATCGGCGAGATTCGCAATCATTCCGGTTGCGGGATCGACTGCGCCGGAGAAAAGCACTTCCAGTATGTAATTGTGGCCATGGCCGTAGGGATTATTGCACTTTCCGAAGACACGGTTATTTTCTACTTCAGAAAGCCTCGCGCTGTGCAAGCGGTGCGAAGCGGCGAAGTGATAGCGTCGTCCGAGCGCGATGTGCAGACTTTCGCTCATTAGGCGGCTCCCTTCGCGCCGTTGCGGTAGCAATCAGCAAACAAATCGGCCGATTCGTACAGTCGCACGCGGTGCAGATGCCCCTGCGGAATTTTACTTTCAAGCAAATTCCAGATCACGCGCGCGACATTTTCACAAGTGGGAATCTGATTTTTCAGTTCCGCAACTTCGTAATTCAAGAAGCGGTGGTCCATGCGTTGCGTAATTTCGCGATCCAAGATCTCTTTCAGCTCTTTCAAATCAAGAACCATTCCGGTGACCGGATCGGGCTCGCCGGCGATAGTGACTTCAAGCGTGTAGTTGTGGCCATGGCCATGCGGATTATTGCATTTACCGAAGACGCGCCGGTTCTCTTCCGCGGACAAAGCGGGATTGTGGTACAGATGCGAAGCGGAGAACTCGAGTTTGCGCGTTAAGTAGACCATATTGTTTCTATCCTATTTATTTGATGCGCCGACACCCACATTATATTCCCTGCCCTTCCACGTAACTTTGCCTTTAGCGTAGCTTTCGTGCGAAGCCCAGAGCACGCCTGCGTACAAAAATATCGCTGGTAAGTAATAGATGATGTATTTGAAGGGGAAATGGTTACGCGAAAGCGCCATTCCGTACGATACCTGGCGTAACAACAGCAGAATCACTCCCGCAAATATGGCGACGGGCAGTTTGATACCGATGATCAGGATCACCAAAATCATCCACGGGAATGCGGACTCAAATTCGGCGAAAACCGAACCGGTGCTACCGCCCATCAATTGGAAAAGATTCTTTTTCCAGCCTTCCCACATCGCGGAAAACGAGCGATACATGCGTACGCGAACGATTCCGAATCCTGAAGCAAACCAGATGCGAAATCCGGCGGACTTTACGCGCCGCGCGAGTGCGACATCTTCGAGGACTGCGCCGTGAATTGCAACATGACCGCCAACGGCATCGTAGGTTTCGCGTTGGATCAAGAAAAATTGTCCGTTGGCGGCAGCGGCTTTGGAAGCGGTGTCGTTTACTTCATCGAAAGAAAATCTTTGCGCGAGCCGCAAATACACAAACGGAATCAACACTCTTTCGTACCAGGTCTGCAATTCCTGCTCCGGCGAAAACGAAATGAGCGCTGCATCTTTTTCGGTTGCCAGCGCAATGGCTTTTGCAATTGCGCCTTCGAGCAAGACCGCGTCGGCATCGGTAAACAGCAGCCACGGCGAACTGGCTTGGTGAGCGCCGAGCGAGACGGCGTGATTTTTTCCTACCCAGCCTGCCGGCGGAGCGGGCGCGTCTATCACGCGGAGATGCGAAATGTTTTTTGCCAGGCCGTGAAGAATTTCCGCGGTGTGATCGGAGGATTGGTCGTTTACGGCAATGATTTCAACGATTTCCGGTTGCGCAGCAAGCGATGTGATGCAGGCGGCGATGGACACTTCTTCGTTGCGGGCGGGGACGATGGCAGCGACGCGGGTGGAGGTATTCATAGTTAAGAAACGTGCGGCAAGGGCATTTGCAGGAAGTTTGCTGCGTTTTGATTCCCTAGCGGATGCGTTAGTATAACACCGATATGGAAAGACTTCGCAGGGCGATGGTGTGGGCGGGGCTGGCGCTGGGCGTCTCGATTTTGCTCCTGTTTGCGCTGCCTAGCTACCGGCAGGGCGAGGCATCGATTGCCGGGAAAACGGCGGATGACTTTGCGCTGACGATCGACGGCAAGGCGCAACACCTTTCGGATTATCGTGGGAAGGTAGTGGTGTTGAATTTCTGGGCTTCGTGGTGCCCTCCGTGCGTGGAAGAGGCTCCCGCGTTAAATCGCCTGCAGCGGCATATTGAACCGATGGGTGGAACGATTCTAGGCGTCAGCATTGATGAAGATCCGGCAGCGTATGAAAAATTCCTGAAGGATTTCGCCATCGTGTTTCCGACCTGGCGAGACCCAGAGGCGAAGGACAACAAGTCCAAAATTGCGCTGGGTTATGGGACTTCGCTGATACCCGAAACTTATGTGATTGACCGGCACGGAAAGATTGCGCGGAAGTTGGTAAGCGCTCAGCAGTGGGACTCGCCGGAGATGCTGGCTTATTTCGACGCGGTTCTGAAGGAGAAGTAGCTGCAGGAACGGGCGACGAAATAGCAGGAAAACATCCCGTCTGTCGTCCCCGTCTGTCTTGCGCGGCGAGCAGGACCTCAGCTTCCGCCGGTCGGGAAGACGGAAACCTTTTTGTCCGTTTCCACATAGATTCCTTCATGAGAATCCTTGCCCTGTTTTCTTTGTTTCTTGCAGCGTCGATGTGCACGCATTCTGATGCCCAGCCGGAACTGGAGATACAGCAGGGAGAGCGCATAGAAACTGTGACCATTTACAGAGACGATTGGGGTGTTCCTCACGTCTATGCGGGCCGCGAGGAAGACGGGTTCTATGGGTTGGGTTATGCACGAGCCGAAGATCGGTTGGAAGGAATTCTTCGACGGTATTTAGAGGTCCGAGGTGAGTCGGCAGCCGTATTTGGCTCCCAGGCCATCCAGACCGATCTACGCGGCTTACAGTAGATGTACGCGGAGCAAGCGAAATTGGGCTTCGAGCGATTTGAACCGCAAATGCAAAAGGACTATCGGTATTTCATCAAGGGCATTGCGCGATACATGCGAGAACATCCGCACGAAGTGCCGGTGTGGGCTCCTCCGCTGGATCCCTCTCTTCCGGTTGCGGTGCTCGACGCCGACCTTTGGGGTGTGAACGATGTCGGCGGAGTCGAAGATTGTTCCCGCGGCGGCGTCACCGTAGCGAAGCAGAATCGTGCCGATCCAGGAAAAACCGGTGGGCTGAGCGTCGCCTCGAACGAATGGGTGGTAATGCCCTGGCGAACTAAAGAGAACGTGACCATTCACCTGGCCGACTCTTATTCGGACCAAGTACGCCTCGCCAGCGAGCGGCGCTTGAAACCGACATACTTCAACCGCGAGGATCTAATGAAGCATATCGAGTCCAAGCAGGTTCTGTCGGTCGAGTGACACCCACGAACTTTATATTGGTCGTTCGCGACTGACAGGCTTTGCAAAGCTAAAGCTACTTCTCGAATCGCTGTCGCATGCGACGGCCTCTACAAAAGCAGTTAATCAGTGCTTTGCAAATCGGGAAAGCACCAATCGCCGGGCCAGTGATGCGCTAGAGACGCGTTGGGCGTAGCATCGTAGTTGGGTATACAAACGTCAGGGACGATGTCAGGAAGACGGCGTGAAGACGAGCCTGTTTGAAATATTCAAGATTGGGATTGGGCCTTCTAGTTCGCATACGGTGGGGCCGATGCGGGCGGCGGAGGCGTTTGCGGCGGGACTGCGCGATGACGGGTTGCTGGAGAAGACGGCGCGGGTGGAAGCTAATCTTTATGGTTCGCTGGCGCTTACTGGGCATGGGCACGGGACGGACCGGGCGGTGCTGTTGGGATTGAGCGGAGAGTTGCCGGACCGGATTGCGCCGGAGAGCATTGAGCCGAAGCTAGTTGCGATTCGGACGGCGAAGAAATTGTCGCTGGCTGGAACGCACGCGATAGCGTTCGACGAGGCACGGGATTTGTTGTTTCACAGAGACAAGACACTTCCCTTCCATTCGAATGGCATGCGGTATCGGGCATTCGATGCGGCCGGCGGCGTGATTTCGGAGCAGGTTTACTTTTCGATTGGCGGGGGATTTATCTTGCGGGAAGGCGAGGCCGCTGGAGCGAATGCGAAAGCTCTGGTGAAGTATCCGTTTACTAGTGCTGCGGAATTGTTGAAGACCGCGGCTGAGCGTGGGATGGCGGTGTGGGAAATTGCGCTGGAGAATGAGAAGGCATGGCACACCGAATCGGAGATTCGGGAGTATGTGAAGCGGATTTGGGGCGTGATGCAGGAGTGCATGGCGCGCGGGTTGAAGAGCGAGGGGATTTTGCCGGGCGGATTGAATGTGCGGCGGCGGGCGCCTCGGCTGGCGAAAAAATTGGGCGAGAGCGGGAGTGGCGATCCGCTTGCGCCGATGGATTGGGTGAATGTATACGCAATGGCGGTAAATGAGGAGAATGCGGCGGGCGGGCGTGTGGTGACAGCGCCGACGAATGGAGCGGCGGGAATTATTCCAGCGGTGGCGACGTATTACATGACGTTTGTGCCGAGAGCGGATGAAGCGGGATTGCTGCGTTATTTTTTGACAGCGAGCGTTATTGGAGTTTTGTACAAAGAGAATGCTTCGATCAGCGGCGCGGAAGTTGGATGCCAGGGCGAGGTGGGAGTGGCGTGCTCGATGGCGGCGGGCGGATTGGTGGCGGCACAGGGCGGTTCAAATGAGCAGGTTGAGTGTGCCGCGGAAATTGGGATGGAGCACAATTTGGGAATGACTTGCGACCCGATTGGCGGGCTGGTGCAGATTCCTTGTATTGAGCGGAATGCGATGGGGTCGGTGAAGGCGATCAATGCTTGCCGGATTGCTTTGCATGAGGGGAGCGAGCATAAAGTTTCGCTGGATCAGGTGATTGAGACCATGTATCAGACCGGGATGGATATGCAGTCGCGGTATAAGGAGACGTCGTTGGGTGGGTTGGCTTTGAACGTGATTGAGTGTTGATGAAGGCCTGATATTCCGGGAATACAAACCATTCATTTAGTTGGAAGCGGAGTCCGTGCGCCGTGGCGAATGTGAAGAACGTTGACTGCAGCGTTGCGTTTGTCGACGGCGTAGATGATCCGGTAGATGTTTGGCTTACCGCCAAAAAGCAGATGGCGAAGTTTCTTATTTTCTGGAATGACCGTTCCGCGGTTGGGATATTGCTCCAAACTATAAACCGCCTCGGAAAGTTTGTTGAACCAGGCCGCAGCCGATTCAGAACTATCAGCTTCAATGAATTCGTAAATGGCTTCTGTGTCGCGCAGGGCGCGCTCGGTAAGCCTAACGAGGTATGGCACGGGCGCGCCGGAGTGTTTCCAGGGCTTCGCGCGCCGGGCGTACGCGGCCTTTTTTCACATCTTCGAGGCCTTGGCAGATACCTTGCGAAGCGTCGGCTTGCGCCGCTATATCGAGCAACCGCTGATAGGCTTCGGCATCTTGCACGACCGCTTCGGCCTTTCCGTTGATGGTAAGAATCAGCGGTTTTCTCGTCTTTTTCAGATGCTTCAGGAATTTCGCCGGATTGCGGCGAAATGTCGTCATGGCCTGAATGTCTTTTTTGATATCGAACATGATGGCCTCGGATTGTGATCATAGCACCTTTAAAGGTGTCTAAGAAGGTGTGGAAACTTGCGACGGAACCCTGAGCAACGAGCGGTAGCGGCAAAGAAAAGAACCGGTCTAAAGACCGGCCACTACAAGAACGGAGAAAAAGCTACTCCTACGAAAATACCTTCAGGCGGTCAGAGCAACCGGCTCCAAGGTCACTTTGTGGCCCAGGCGTTCCAGCCGCCTGACCAAGGATCGGCGGATTCGGTTCACGTCGATCCGATCAAAGTGATCCGCACCGAGTTCCCGGTAGTCTTCCTTACGCTTCAGCATGTGATAGGCAATCTCCAGCAGTGCATGTGCTACCGCCATGACCGCGCGCTTGGCTCCCCGCCGAGCAGCAATGCGCCGATACAGCGCCGAGAGGTAGTTGTTCTTCATCATCGAGATGGCCCAGGCCGCCTGCGACAGACAACGGCGGAGTGAGACATTGCCCTTGCGCATCTTGCCGCTCAGTCGTTTCCCGGCACTCTCAAAACTCCCAGGACACAAACAAGCCCAAGAGGCCAGGTGCCCAGAAGACGGAAACTGATTCATGTTCATTCCCATTTCCGCCAGCATTCCCCAAACAGTCACCCGATCGACTCCTGGAATGGTGCATAGCCGAGTGACCTTATCCTCAAAAGGGAGCATGCGTCTATCGATCTCCTGCTCGATCTCACTCCGTTTTGATTCCGTGAAGCGCAGATGATCGTAAAGCTGTCGGAGCAAAAATCGATGGTGTTCGGTCATACGACCTTCGAGCGCCAGCTTCAGTTCAGGGATCTTGTTCCGCAGCAGCCCTTTGGACATCTCTGCTAGCCGAGCAGCGTCTTGCTCCCCGGCGAGCATCGCCTCCAAGATCGCTCTCCCCGAAGCTCCCAGTGCATCCGTCGCTACCGATGCCAACTTAATGTTGGCATCCTCCAGCACCTTCTGAATGCGGTTCGCGATCCGATTGATCTCCTGCACCAGGCTCACCCGATAGCGAGTGAGGTCTCGGAGTTCACGCGTTGGTCGCGGAGGCACGAAACTTCCGCGAAGTAATCCGTGCTGCAGCAAGTCAGCGATCCACTCGCTGTCTTTCTGGTCGGTCTTCCGGCCCGGCACGGCTTTGATGTGCTGTGCATTCACCAGCAACACCTCGAACTGCTCCGCAAGAATGTTCCACACTGGCTTCCAGTACACTCCAGTGGACTCCATGGCCACATGCGTCACGCCGCACTGCTCGAGCCAATCGGCCAACTGAAGCAGATCGTGAGTGAATGTCCCGAAGCGCTTCTTCTCTTTACGGCTCTTCCCCTTGGCCTCAGCCCACAACACACATGCGGTAATACTCTTCTTATGTACGTCCAAACCACAACAGCAGGGATAGACAACTTCCATCGCGCGACTCCTTTCCACCGCGCGGCGTTGGACGCTTCGAAAAAGCGAAAATCTCCTACGCGTGCTCTCCGCAACTTCCGAAGGCTACAATTCGTTGTGCTTCTCAGCGTCCCAGCCATACTCGTAAGCGGGCTCTGTGAGCGCCAGAGTAGCTCGGCCTCTGTCGCCAACGCGGCTGCACAAACGCTACGCCATCTCGAGCCCATTTTCATCCTTCGTTGTGGGCCCCTGGGGACCATGACTTACTCGTAGCGGAGGGCTTCTACTGGGTCCAGTTTGGCGGCTTGCATGGCGGGGAGCCAGCCGCTGATTACGCCTACTACGATGAGGATCATGCTGGATAAGAACATGGTCATTACGGAAAGGGTTAGGTGAATGTCTACTTTGCCGGTTTCGTCTTCGTAGGCGGGGCCGAGGAAGGGCAGCGTGCCGATGGAGGCAGTGAGCACCCAGGAAAGCAACATGCCGATGGCTCCGGCGGCGATGGTCATAACCAGAGCTTCCAACAGAAATTGCCAGCGGATGTGAGATTTTCTTGCGCCGACGGCGCGGCGTAGGCCGATTTCGCGAACGCGCTCTTCAACCGAGACCAGCATGATGTTCATGACGCCAACACCGCCGATGCCGAGGGTCATCGCGCCGATCATGAAAAGAAGCGCCTCGATGCCGATGGTGATGCCTTCGTAGATGGGCTTAAATTCTTCGCGGCCGAACATGGTGATGGCGCGTTTGTCTGACGGAGAAAAGTGCTGGCGATTGGCGATGGCGGTGCGAAATTGCGTCATCGCGGCAGGTTCGAAGCCGGGAGCGATCGGTTCCCACACCAGAACGCTGGCATATTTGGTGTCCCACAAATCGCCGGCAGCGGTGTACGGGATAAAAGCGGATTCGTCGTCGCAATTGAAATAGCAACTGTCGGAAAATTTCCTGTCCATGGAACCGATTACGGTGAAGGGGACGCCTTTGATGCGAACCATTTCGCCGAGAGCAGGTTCGCCGCTGAAAAGTTTTTTGCGCAGCTCGGAGCCGAGAAAGACCACGCGGCGGCGCTCGGCAACGTCTTCCGCGGAAATCCAACGGCCGTCGCTGGGGACTTCATTGCGCATTTCGCCGTATTCGGGATAGACGCCGCGAACCGCGGAGTCCTTGAGGCGCTCTTCGTGCGAAACGCCTTGGAACCGCACTGTTTCGCGAGTCACGCGGCGAATCAGCGGAGATTGAGCTTTCACCCACTCGGCATCTTCGGCCTCGAAGCGCACTGGTTTGCCGGCGCGTTCGCCGCCGGCTTGTTCGCTGGTAGTGCCGGGCCAGGCAATGACCGCGCCTTTGCCAAACACTTCGAACGTGTACATGAGAACGCTGCGAAAGCCTGCGCCGTAGCTGAGCAACAGCGTTACTGCAACGATTCCCCACGAAATCCCGGACATAGTTAGGAAGCTGCGGACTGGGTTACGTCCGAGCGCGGTCCATGCTTGTTTGAAGATTTCGGCGAACATGGCTCAGCCTCCTGCCTCGAAGCGGAGAGCTTCGATGGGATCGACCGATGCAGCGCGATTCGCCGGGTACAGAGCGGAGAGAACAGCGATGATGCTCAGGAGCGAGACCGACATGGCGCCGATTTTCCAGCTGGTGAGCATGCCGGTGAAGAACGGCGGCATAGGAAAGAGATTTACGAAGCCGCAAAAACCATAAGAAAGAATCAGCCCAACGCCACCGCTGATGCCAACGACGAAAATAGTCTCGAGAAAAAATTGCCGAAGGATCGAGCGGCGAGTTGCGCCAAGAGCCATGCGTACGCCGATCTCGCGAGTGCGCTCGCGCACGCTGACCAGCATAACGTTCATTACGCTGAGGCCGCCGAGGAAAAGTGTGGCGATGCCAACCGCGCCCATGAAAATTTCCATGCCGACGATGATCATGCGATTGGCTTGGGCGCCTTTTACCGTGTCCCAGATGCTGGCGGCCTCTTCATCGCGCGGATCATAATTGTGGAGGCGGGCGAGGGTGCGGCGCAGCTGGCGGACGCAATCCTTGTGAGTTTCGACGGACCATGGAGCGATAAGCAGGTGGTCAACGGTATGTTCAACGGCAGGAGGCTTGTTGGGAAAATCGCGGCGCATAGCATTGAAGGGAATGAAAATTTTTCTAGTGTCGAAGCCATCGTAACTGGAGTTCTGTTCTTTGGATTTCATTATGCCGATGACGGTATAAGGAATGCCATTCATCCAAATGGTCTGACCGAGCGCTTCACGTTCGGCGAACAATTGTTTTTTTGTGTCGCTGCCGAGGAATGCCACGTTGCGTGCCTGGGCGTTGTCGTCGTCGTTGTAGAAGCGGCCCTGCGCGGTGGCGACGCTGCGAATTTCGCTGAACGGCGGAAGCGCGCCAACAACCGGAATCGTGCCGCTGTTATAGAGAGTGCGAACCTGGACGTCGCTGCCAAGTTCGGGCATTGAATATTTGCAGGCGGGCGATTCAGCGGCGACCTGCAGGTAGTCATCCTCTCCCCAGTGAATGAGGCGGCCGGAGCGAGTGCCGCCGGCCTGCATGCTGGTGCGGCCGGCGAAAACGATCATGACGTCCTTACCAAAGGTTTCCTGATTTTTCTGAATGCCGGAGCCGAGGCCTTCGCCGGCGGCAACCATAATGGTGATGGAGATGATGCCCCAGGCGACTCCGAACATGGTCAAGAGAGTGCGCCGTTTATGCGCCCAGAGAGTGGCCAGCGTGTCGCGGAAAAGGTCGCTGAATGACACGATAGGCTCCTACTGCAGAACGACTTGTTGTTTTTCGTTGAGACCGGCAAGGATTTCGGTTTTTACGCCGTTGGAGATGCCGAGTTTCACGTCGACCTTCTTCTTGCCGTTGGGGCCTTTAGCATCGGGAATTTCGATCTTCGCGTTGCGATCTTTGTCGTAGATCATGGCGGCTTCGGGAGCCATCAAGACATTTTTCTTTTCTTCGAGGAGAATTTCGGCGTTGGCGCTCATGTTGGCCTTCAGTTCGCCACCGGGATTAGAAATGGAGACGCGGACTTCGAAAGTGGTGACGTTGTCTTTTTCTTTGCCCTGTGGAGAAATCTTGGTGACTTTGCCTTCGAACTTTTTGTCTTTGAAGGATTCAACAACGATGCGGGCGGGCTGGTTCAAATAAACTTTGCCGATGTCAGCTTCGTCGACTTTCCCCTGGACGTAGACTTCGCTGACGTCGCCGAGGGTCATGATGGGCGTGGCTTGCGAGCCCAGGATAAGGATGGAGCTGACAGCGTCGCCGACGTTGACGTCGCGAGAAAGAACCAGACCGTCAATGGGGCTGACGATTGTAGAGTTGCGCAAATCTTCGAGAGCGTTATCGAGCGAGGCTTGCGCCTGGGCTTGCTGCGCTTCGGCTTTGGCGATTTCCGCGCGGGAGACTGCGAGATTGCGCTGCGCGCTCATTTGCTTGTTCAGAGCAAGTTGATAATTCTTCTGGGCGTCTTCGACAACGCTCTTGGACATAACGCCATCCTTAAGCATCTGGTTGGCGCGGTCCATGCTGAGTTTCAGGAAGGGGACGTCAGGTCCTTCGGCGTCAACCTTGTTGCGTTCGAGAGAGGCTAATGAGGATTCCTTGGCGGCGGTAGCGGCTTCCAGATTGGCGCGCGACTCGCGAACTACGGCTTCGAGCTGAATCTTGTCTAGTTCGGCGAGGATCTGGCCGGCTTTTACGCGATCGCCATAATCAACGTAAATCTTTTTGACGATGCCGCTCGCTTTGGATTTGATTTCGGCCTTGGAAAGCGGCTGAATTTTGCCAGTGGCGACAACGACGCGGGCGAGATCGCCGCGCTCGACGTTGGCGAGCTTGGCGGGATCAATTTCGTGGCTGGGGCTGAGAGCCGCTTTTACGCCAAAGCCCGCGCCAAGAATCACTACCAATGCGATGGCTCCCCAAATGATGCGGCGACGCCGCTTCTTGCCATTTTTCCCGTTTGCCAAACCGTTGGAATTGCTTGCCATACCGAGGCCCCCGCAGTGAAAGACTGACAATGGAGGATACGGGCTTTAACGACGAAAGGTTCCGTAGTTCCAGAGATATAGACGAGCGAATTGGCAAATGGTCTAGAACCGTCCAAAGGCAATGTGGTTCAAGAACTCGGCGCTGGGACCGTACCTGCTGGAGAGTGCCAGCCCAGCAGCAACCGCCAGGGTGAGAAAGCAGACGACTCGGGCAGAAGGTGGATAAGTGGTTGCCGTTCAGGGAGTTCCGGCGCGAGTTGAGGTATTGGGAACGTAGATTACGATTCGCTTTGCGCTCCGTCTAAATGGGGCCAGAGGCGAAGAGGTTGTTCTGACCTGTGCAGATCGCGGGGGATCTCCGGATCCCAACGAAAAACCAAAGGAGAAGCGTTTTCCGTTGAACATTGTTAGTGCGCCAGACCTTGTATGCCCTATGCCGACCGAGTATTTTAAGGAGTCTACCTGAACGTTAACTTGGACAGGTTTTTCTGTGGCAGAGGGCATAGGCTAGATGAGCCATCAGCTGACCATCGTGATTTACGAGAAGCTGTATGCTGTTTGCCAACTGCAACCGGGCGCGACGGTTCCGACGTGGGCTGAAGGACCAGAATTTGTATCCATCACGCGAACTGCGGCCGAGCTTTCGATTGTCTGTCAACAGGACATGCTTCCCGGCGATGTACGTGCCGAGAAAAACCGGCGATTGATGCGAATTGAGGGCAAGCTGGGTTTCGAACTGACCGGAGTGCTTGCATCCGTGACGGCGCCGCTGTCCAAGGCGGAGCTAAGTATTTTTGCGATATCAACGTACGACACGGACTATCTGCTGATAGCCGACGAAGATCTTCAGAAAGCGACAGAAATGCTGGAAGCAGCCGGGCACACCATCCGGCAATCTCGGTAAGGCTACAAAATACGAAATTTCAGGAGCGAGAAAGAATGAAGACAGCGAAGCGTTATGGCCGTTCGAACTGCGCCTTGCAGGACCGAAGAAGGTGGCTGAGTTTAGTTTTCGCCATGATTTTTCTGACGCTGCAGGCACGAGCGGACGAGCCGTATGCTCGCAGCAGAGACTACGATTTGCCGCACTCGAAGATCGCGCTGAAGTTTGACGTCGAACAGAAGAAAGTCATCGGCGACGTGACGCACACTGTGACGGTTTTGAAAGACGGCACCAGCAAGTTGGCGTTCGATTCGGTCGGGCTGACGATCCAGAGCGTGACGGTGAACAAAGTAGCGGCGAAATTCGAGACCACGGCAGCGAAATTAATTGTGCCACTCGCTCATGCGGCGAAGGCGGGCGAGAAGTTTGAAGTGGAGATCAAGTACCAAGGAAAAACGAGCAAGGGCGCGTATTTTATTTTGCCGGACAAGGATTATCCCAACCAGCCGAAAGAAATCTGGACACAGGGAGAATCCGAGGACACGCGAAATTATCTGCCAACATACGACTATCCGAACGACCGGCTGACGACAGAAACAATTTTGACAGTGCCGGCGACATGGTTGACGGTGGCCAACGGCAAATTAATGGGCGTGAAAGATGCAGGGAACGGACTGAAAACGTGGACCTGGCAGGAAAATCTGCCAAGTTCGACGTATCTGATCACCGTAGTGGCGGGCGAATTTGACGAGGTAAAAGATTCGTGGAGGGGGAATCCGGTAACGTACTACGCGCCGAAGGGACGCGGGGACCGGTTAAAAATAAATTACGGGCGGACGCCGCAGATGCTGGAGCTGTTCAGCAAGAAGCTGGGCGTCGACTATGCCTGGGAAAAGTATGCTCAAGTAATGGTGGATGATTTTGTCGCCGGCGGAATGGAAAACTCCAGCGCGACGACCAATACCAGCTCCTCTCTGGTGAACCCGGCGCTCGCGCCCGAATATCCGACCGGACAGGACGGACTGATCTCGCACGAACTTGGTCACCAGTGGTTCGGCGACCTGGTGACCTGCAAAGACTGGGGAAACATCTGGCTGAATGAGGGTTTCGCAACGTTCATGGAATATCTGTGGATGGAAAACTACTTTCCGAAGGAGCAATCGGAATACGAGCGGTGGTCCAGCGTCCGCGAATGGTTCGAACAGGGCAATTTGTGGGCGAAACCAATTGTGCGGCACGACTTTGATGATTCGAGCGAGTTCGACGGAAACGCATACGGCAAAGGCGGCTTGGTGCTGTACATGTTGCGGCATCAGCTTGGCGACGATGCGTTTTACCGCGGGTTGCGGCACTACCTGGAAGTAAATCGCGGGAAGAATGTGGTGACCGCGGACCTGGTGAAAGCGATAGAAGAGGAAACCCACTCCAATGTGGACCAGTTCTTCACGCAATGGGTTTATGGCGCAGGGGCGCCGAAATTTGATTCGAGCTACGCATACGACGACGCGAAGCATCAAGTAACGCTGAAGGTGAAGCAGACGCAGAGAATCGAAGGGCGGGTAGGACTGTTCCGCATTCCAACCGACGTCGAAATCACGACTGCTGCTGGTGTGAAGGACTATCCGATCACGGTTTCTAAAGCAGAAGAAGCTTTTGCCCTACCGGCAGACAGCGCACCGGTTATGGTGTTGTTTGACAAGGGCGGACACATCCTGAAATCAGCCGAGTTCCACAAAGAAAAAAAAGAGTGGCTGTACCAGGTAAAGAACGCGAGTGAGTACGCGGATCGCGCGGACGCCGTCGAGGCACTAGCGAAGTTAAAGGACGACGCGGACGTGGACGCGGCGCTGAGTGAAGCGCTGCAGCATGACAAGGCCTGGGGAGTTCGCGCAACGGCAGCGGATGCCCTGGCCGAACGCAAATCGCCCACAAATGCAAAATTGCTGCTCGAAGGGTTAAATGCCGCAAACGAGCCATGGTTGAGGAGCCGCATCGTTAACGCGCTTGGCAACTTTAAAGACAATGTTGAAGTAGCCGCCAAGCTGGAGGCGATGGCAAAGGATGACAAATCTTTCCGCGCACGAGGCGCGGCGCTGCAGGCCTTAGGCAAACTCAAAGCGCCAAACGCTTTGGCGACGCTGAACGCAGCGGTTGCCAGCGATTCTCCAGATGATTTCCTGCGCAACGCAGCTTTGCGGGCGATGGGGCCACTGGGTGACGACAAGGCGGTTCCAACACTGCAACAATGGGTCGCTGTCGGTAAGCGCGTTGAAACCCGGCAGGCAGCTGTTTCGAGCCTGGCACGGCTGCAAAAGGACGATAAGCGAATAACCCAGGAAATAGCGGGATTTTTGACGGAGCCGCGCGCTCCACTGCGCTTCTCCGCGATTTTTGCGCTGGGCGAACGCGGCGACGTGACCGCGGTGCCAGCTTTGGAGTCCTTGCTAAATAGCAACGATTTGAGCATCGAAATGGCACCGATGATCAAGGGCCAGATTGCGCGGCTGAAAAAAGGGCCCGGAAAGAAACCCGAAGCCGGCGAATCGAACGAATACGAACCAAGCGGCGACAATGCTCAGTCGGTTGCCCAGCGGCTGGAACGCATGGAAAAGCTGATCCAAGAGATGAGCGAGCGCTTGAAAAACATGGAAGAGCGTTTGCCTCCGAAGCACTAGTGCGCGTTCGGCAAAAACAAAATCAGAGGGACGGCCTTTGCCGTCCTTCTTTTTCGTTTAAACCCACGTCGAGGTCTAAGGCAGCGCAATCAGCAATCGCATGTCGCGGAGGTTGTTCCCTGTAGGTCCGGTTACGACAGAGTCGCCCAACGCTTCGAAAAAACGGAACGAGTCGCTTCGCCGAAAGAAATCTTGCGGATCGAGCCCGGCACTTCCGGCGCGCGACAACGTGTCGCCGTCCGCGACGGCTCCGGCTGCAGGACTGTTTCCGTCGATGCCATCGGTTCCAGCGCTTAAGACGACAATTCCCTTCCCGGCGATTTTTGGCACACACGCGAGTACGAATGCAGAGTTGCGGCCGCCAACGCCGTCACCGGTGACCGTCGAGCTGAGTTCACCGTCGGCGATCAGCGCGACCAGCCGACGCGGGTTGGCCGCGCGCAGTTCTTGCAATTGAGCGAGCAGAAAATCCGCAGCTTTTTCCACGGGCCAGTCGTCCGTTGAGTTGTCGCAAAAAGCTTCGCAGTCCAGCGATTCAGCAATGCGGTGAGCTGCGTGAAACAGTTCGTGCATTCCGAGCACCAGCTGGAATTGCGCGCGTTCGAAAGCAGGACTGCCTGGCTTGGGAGTTTCCGGCATCTCACCGATCCCGATCCAGTCAGCCAAACGATTCGGCAGCTGGACGCGCAAATTGTATTTCGCGACGATGGCCGAGACATCCTCTCGCGTCGTTGGATCAGGTAACGTCGGGCCAGAAGCCAATGCGGATTCCTTGCCGACCGGCACGTCGCTGATGGCCAGAGTAATGACGCGTGCGGGCATGGCTGCTCGAGCAAGCCTTCCTCCCTTCACCGCGGAAACATGCTTCCGGATTGCATTGATCTCGGCAATCGGCGCGCCGCAGGTGACTAGCGCGCGATTCAACCGTTGAACGTCGGCTAGAGACAAATCAGGCAACAGAGGAAATTCCATCAGCGCCGAGCCTCCGCCAGAAAGCAGCACGATCACCAGGGTGTTTGAGGTGCAGCCGTGCAAAAGTTCCAGCGCTGCTTCGCCTGCCAGCAAACTCTGGGTATTGGGAGTCGGATGTCCGCCCGCGAAGTAACGCAAGCCGGGTTGGTGTTTTTTTGGCGCTAATGGAGCAGAAACGATTCCCGTGATGTTGATGTCTGCGCGAAGAATAGCAATCAGTCCATCGAGCATTGCGTGCGCGGCTTTGCCAACCGCAATAACGCGCAGGTCGGAAACGTCGCGAAGATCGTATTTGGCGTCTCCGCAGTGAAGTACCCGGTCGGTGCAAATGACGCAACGGGAAACGGAATCGGCAACGTCCAGCGCTTCCAGCGTTCGAAGGAAAATTTGCCGCGCGAGTAGTTTTCCATCCATTGAGGCGCCTAGCGAGCAGAGAGTCAGCTGGTTTGGATTGCTTCAGGATTCAGTATATTCGGCGGCCTCTGCCCCTGAAAAAGGGCCACAATATTTTGCGCGGCGACCAGTGCCATTTTGCCGCGCGTTTCATTCGAAGCGGAACCCAGATGCGGCGCGAGGACCACGTTCGGCCGTTTCAGTCCGGGATGCACAAAGGGCTCTTGTTCAAAAACATCCAATCCCGCGCCGGCAATTTTCCTCGATTCCAAGGCATGCACCAAAGCAGCCTCATCCACTACCGGCCCGCGCGAAGTATTGATCAGAAATGCCGTCGGCTTCATGCGAAACAATTTAGGCGCGTCAAACATCTGCCGGGTGTCGCCATTGAGCGGTACGTGCAGGGTGACAAAATCGGCTTCAGCAAGCAGCGCGTTCAAATCGCGATATTCCGCGTGCAACTCCTTCTCGATGCCTTCGGCCGCGCGGGTCCTGCTGTTGTAAATCACTTTCATTGCAAATCCGGCCGCGCGCCGCGCAACAGCTCGACCGATGCGGCCGAATCCAACGATTCCCAGCGTCTTGCCCCAGACATCGGTTCCGCAAAATTGATCGAAATCCCAACCCTTCCAGCTTCCGGCGCGCACGTATTGGTCGGCTTCCACCAACTTGCGGGCCACGGCCATCATGAGAGCCCAGGCAAAATCCGCGGTGGTTTCATCCAGCACGCCGGGAGTGTTGGTAACCGCGACGCCGCGTTTGCTGCAAGCAGGAACATCAACGTTGTCGTAGCCGACGGCAACGTTCGCCACGATGCGAAGCTTCGGCGCGGTGCGCAGCACGTCGTCAGCGACACGCTCCGTCAGCAGACACACCAGGCCGTCCTTGTCTTTCAGGCGGCCCAGAAACTCGTCGCGCGACGGGCGCTCCGGCTTGCTCCAGAATTCGCAGTCGCAGCAACTCTGCAGGAGATTTCGCGCTTCAGGATAGAGCGGATGGGTGATAAAAACTTTGGCTTTCGGCATGTCTGGCCTCGGAAATCGCGGAACTTGTAACCTATCACAAGCGCGGCGTGATTTTGCAGCAGACGTTGCGTACGCGCAGCAAGACTCACTATAGTTGCAGTGTAGGCGGGAAAACTATTTTGCCGATAAATGCAGCCATCACGTCTGAACTTCATTCGGTAGTCGGGCCACGCAACGTCCTATCCAGTGCGGAAGATCTCGCGATGTATGAATACGATGGCTCAGTGGACCGGGCACGTCCGGAGATCGTGGTTTTTCCTTCGAACAGCTCGGCGGTTTCGCAAATCGTCAAACTCGCCGTAAAGCACGACGTGCCAATCGTGGGGCGCGGCGCCGGCACTGGGCTCTCCGGAGGCGCGCTGGCACGCGGTGGCGGAATCATGATCGCCTTCGGGCGCATGAACCGCATCCTGGAAATTGATCTGGAAAACCGGCGCGCTGTGGTGCAACCTGGAGTCGTTAATTTCGATTTAACCCGGGCCGTCGAACATGCTGGCTTTTACTTCGCGCCCGATCCTTCCAGCCAGAAATCGTGCACTATCGGTGGAAACGTATCGGAAAATTCCGGCGGTCCGCACACGCTGGCCTACGGCGTAACGACGAATCACGTCACCGGATTGGAGCTGGTACTTCCCGATGGGGAGATCAAACGAATCGGCGGAAAACTTGGCGAAGCGGCGGGCTACGATTTATGCGGATTACTGGTGGGCAGCGAAGGAACGCTGGCGCTGGTGACCGAAATCACCGCCAGGCTTTCCAGAAAGCCAGAGGCCGTCAAAACGCTGCTGGCGATTTTCGAAACGGTAGATAACGCAACAGAAACCGTCACGGAAATGACCGCGCGCGCGATTACCCCTGCGGCTTGCGAGATGATGGACGGTTGGACATTGTGCGCGGTTGAAGATTATGTGCACGCGGGATTTCCGCGCGACTGCGGTGCGATTCTGTTGATTGAAGTGGAAGGGCTGGTGGAGGCGGTGGCCAGTCAGTCAGCTGGCGTCGTCGAAGTTTGTAAAGCGCATGGCGCGCGCGAAGTGCGCACTGCGAAGGACGATAAGGAGCGCGAACTGTTATGGAAGGGCAGGAAAACTGCATTTGGCGCGCTGGGACGGCTCGCGCCCAGCAATTATGTTCTGGACGCGGTGATTCCACGTTCGAAATTGCCCCAAGCTCTGCGGCAGGTTCTGAAAATCGGCGAAGAGTGCGGGCTCAAGATTGGGAATATTTTTCACGCGGGCGACGGTAATCTGCATCCGCTGGTGCTGTTTGATCCGCGGGATCGCTCGCAATTTGAGAAGGCTGTACGGGCTTCGGAAGAAATTGTGCGCTACTGCGTGGAAATCGGCGGCGCGCTGACCGGCGAGCATGGCGTGGGCATGGAAAAAAGCGAGTTGATGCCGCTGATGTTTTCCGAAGCCGATTTTGCGCTGATGCGCCGCGTGCATCAGCAATTCAATCCGACTGGCTTGCTGAATCCGGGCAAGGTTTTTCCGATCGGCAAAGGCTGCGGCGAAACCCGCATTCGAAACAGCCCGATGCACAGTCCGGTGTCTGCGTGAGCTCGGCGCTGACATCGTCCGTAGCGGCGCGCTTCGAATCTTTTGTGGGCAATGCCTTCGTTCGAACCGATCCGGAGGCGCTTGGTGCTTATGCTGTGGACGGCGCTTTGCCGGCGGTTGCGGTGCAGCCGGAAAATGCCGAACAAGCTGCAGAAATCGTAAAAATCTCCGTCGAAGAAAGGCTTTCCCTGATCGCCAGCGGGGCGCGCACTTCGCTCGGCATCGGCATGCCGCCAGCAAGTTACGATGTAGCGCTCGATATGACTCGTGTTTGCGGAATCGCGCATTATGATGCGGGCGACCTCACGATCAGCGTGAATGCAGGAACACCATTAGCGGAACTTGCGAAAATTCTAGCCGGCGAAAATCAATTTTTGCCTCTCGCTGTTCCATTTTTTGAGCACGCCACAGTGGGCGGCGCAATTGCGTCGGGGCTGGATTCTCCGCTGCGCCATTTTTACGGTGCGGCGCGCGATTTTATGATTGGCGCGGAGTTCGTGGACGGGACTGGCGCGCTGGCCAAAAGTGGCGGGCGCGTCGTCAAGAACGTGACCGGCTACGATTTTCACAAACTACTGAACGGGTCGCTGGGCTCGCTCGCGGTGATCACGCGCGTGAATTTCCGCACTTTCCCGCTGCAGCTTTCGCGCCGAGGCTTCCTCGCGTCTTTCGCGGATGAAACGGGAGCGCTCGGGTTCGCAAAGCAAATTGCGGATTCGCCGTTGACGCCGACGGTTCTGGAAGTACTTTCGCCGGAATTTGCAGAATTATTTCTCGAAGAGAAGTCGCCGGTCGCCTCGCTGCGGCTCGACGTAGAAGCGTGGACAGTCTGCGTGGGGTTCGAAGGCAGCGCTGAAGTCTGCGAACGCTACCGGCGCGATTTGTCGCGGCTGGCGCGGACGGCTTGCGCGCGGGATGCCATCGCCGTGCACGATTCGCAATTCTTGTCGCTGCTGGAGATTCTGCGTGAAGCACCGGCGGCGATGAGCCGGGTAGCCAAACAAGGCGTTGTGCTGCGCTTCGTCACGCTGCCGGGAAGACTTCCTGATCTGGTGCGGGCGTTACGAAGTTTTGCCAGCTCGTCCTGGATGAGTTCGGCGATCCTGATTCGAAGCGCTGCGATTGTTTATCTGGCGCTGCTGGCGAGCGATGGCGATGAGACCGCGATAAAACAGGCCGCGTATTTCTGGAAGAGTGTCGGATCATTGCGCGGGCAACTAGAATTCAGTGCTGCGATCTTGTTCTGTCCCTCGGAATGGAAATCCGACCTGGATGTGTGGGCATACGCCGACGGCGCGATCGATCTGGGGCAGCGCGTCAAAAAGGCTTTCGATCCGAATGACACATTCGCTCGCGGGCGCTTCGTGGGAGGCGTGTGACTTCATGAGTGAGCTGCGCACCATCCCCGGACTACAACCTGTGTACGAAGACTACGCGCGCTGCGTGCATTGTGGCCTGTGCTTGAACCACTGCCCAACCTACCGGCTATGGCATCTGGAAGCGGATTCCCCACGCGGGCGCATTCAGCAGATGATTCGCGTGGACGAAGGGGCTGTTCCGGTGAACGCGACATTTGTCGATCACATCGATAAATGTCTGGATTGCCGAGCATGCGAAACGGCGTGCCCGTCCGGTGTTGAATATGGAAAGCTTGTAGAGTTCGCGCGCGCGCGGATCGAGCGTGACTACAAACGGCCATTCCTTTCCAGGCTGGCGCGCAATTTTGCTTATCGAAGGTTGCTGCCGTATCCCTGGCGAATCGCGTTTTTCGCGCGCCTGCTGCGCTTCTACCAGCGCTCCGGATTGCAGACGCTCGCTCGCAAAAGCGGTTTCTTGCGGACGTTAGGACTTAAGGAACGCGAAGCGCTTCTCCCGCGTGTTGACGACAAATTCTTTTTTCGCTTTCTGGGTACAACGTTTCAACCATCCGGCGAGCGCCGCGCGAAGGTAGCGTTTTTTGGCGGTTGCGTGGCCCAGGTTACTTTCTCAACGCTGAACGAGGCGACTATCCGTGTGCTTATGGCAAACGGCTGCGAAGTGTTGGTGCCGAAAAGGCAGGTGTGCTGCGGCGCGCTGGCATCTCATGCCGGAGTGCGGGAAGCCTCTCGCGAACTCGCCCGCCAAAATCTGCGAGCTTTCGCTGCGCAAGAGTTCGAGGCAATTTTGACCAACGCCGCCGGATGCGGATCGACGCTGAAAGAATACTCGCACCTCTTTTCGCCGGACGAGCCAGAATACCAAGCTGCGATAGGGTTCGAATCGCGCGTGCGTGACGTAACGGAATTCCTGGCGACGCTGGGCATGGTTGCGCCGCTTAAGTCAACGCCTTCGCGCGTCACGTATCAGGATTCCTGCCACCTGCTGCACGGCCAGAAAGTTCGCGAAGCTCCACGCAGCCTGCTTCGCACGATTCCAGAACTTGAACTTGTGGAATTACCGTACTCGGACATTTGTTGCGGCTCGGCTGGCGTATACAACATTACGCAAACGGAAGCGTCGCTCGAATTGCTGGCGGAAAAGATGAAGCATGCCGCAAGCACTCAGGCAACGACGATTGTCACCGCGAATCCTGGCTGCCTGCTGCAAATGCGCGCCGGCGCTGAACTGCACCGCACCGGCCAGCAAGTGCTTCACGTGATGGAAGTGCTGGACCGCGCACTGGAATAATTTGCAACGCTCGTCCGCGCCGCAAAAAACTAAAACGCAATTCACTACCACCAGAAACAGTAACGCCCTCTCCTCTTCTGTTTCTGGCAACAGAAGAAAAAGAGGGCGAACTGTCTTCAGGAGAGAAGCTCTTTATAAAATAATCTATCAGTTATCTGGCGGCGGAGGCGGAGGAGCGTTCATTACAAACTTTCCTCGATGGCCTTGTTCGATGGTGTAGCCCGCAGGCACGGCAAACAACGTCGCAGCTGGCTCCGTCCGTTGAATGTTCGTTAACGTGTAATTCGTATTGCCAAATCGAGGATCAGAATGCGTACTCTTGACCTCCATCTGCATATCGGGCGAATACCACCGTTCCGAAATGATCGTGATCGGTTTTTCGTTCCCGATTTCTCCCGCCGCGATCGTTCGCGTCGTTCGTGTTCCTTCGGCATTCACGCCGCCAACCGTCTCAATGCCCAGCGATTCGGTTTTGGCCTCTGCTTCTTTCGATTCCTTTTTCGATTCCTTGAAGTCGCGATAAAAGACATTGTCGCCAACCGGCCCGCCTTTCGTCCGGATCTGCATGCCCATCGGGCCAGGCATTTGCCGCGCAATCCTTTGCTCTGGTTCCAGCACGTAGTTCGTTCCCGCGACCGGATCGCTGATTTCTATGAAGGAGTGCGGTTGCCCAGAGGCAGCGAGCGGACCAATTGCCTGCAATGTCACTTCTTTGCGAAAACGCCCCAGGCTGTCGCGATACAAATTCGTTTGCGTCTTCCGATTGATGTGATTACCATCCGCCAACGTTTGCGTGGTCTCCGAAGTCGCAACCGCGCTGAATGGCGCTCCCTTCACCACTTTTCCGCCATGCACTCCTCCACCAAAGCCGAGCAACTCAATGTGATTCTCAAAGAAGGCTCCGGCCTCGCCCGCCGTGACTGTTCCGGCCTCGCCTACCGCGCCTCCTTGGATCACTACCGTCCCCGGTTCGCCTCCCACCATGCCTCCTTGGGCCATTACCTCAGGCGGAGGTGGAGCAGGGACCTCTTGCGTTTCCTGGGCTCGCACCACTCCCGCGCCCCCAAGAAGAACACCCGTCAAGACCACGTTCATCCATCCCACTTCACGTTTCATTTTTCCGTCTCCTCTTCTCTCCCGACCCGGCCTGCGTTTCTTACTGCGAAAAAAATTCCTCGGCGCTCCTCAGCGCACCAGCCGCACTGCCTGCGGCAATCCGTCATTGCTTACCAGTAAATCCACTTGGATCCATTCGCCCGCCCGTTCTTCGTTCACCGGCAAGCCCAACGTGCCAAGCGCTCCGCGCTGCATACGCACACGCACAATTGCGGTTTCTTCGGTTTCGGTGGGCAGGCTGCCCGGCAGCAGAGTAAACTTTCCGGGATCTTCATCTTTGGCAACTTCCAATTTCGCGTTGCCGGAAGATTTCTTTGGCTCCACGGGCAGCGCGTTCTCGTTCTCCCTCTCCGACGCCAAGAGATCGCTGTCCGGACCCGCCGGAATCTGTGTCGGCACGCTCGGCACGGCTACCTTTTGTCTCGACAATTCTTGTCCATGCCGTGTTCGTTGCCAGGTTCCCCAGCCCACAACTCCAATCAACACTGCAGCCGCTGCGAACGCCCACGCGGCAACCGCGACAACGCTGCGCGGAACGCGAGCCTCTCGCCGCGTCCGCAATTCCTGCTTCAACCGCATTTCCACTCGCGCCGGAGCCGAGTCCAGCCGCGTCGATTCCCGCAACAGCCGCAAATCGCATTTCACTTCCCGCCAGGATTCCAGCATCGCGCTGCAGCGTCCGCAAATTTCAGCGTGCTTCGCAGCTGCGGCCGCTTCCTGTGGATCTGCGTCGGCCCGGCCAAGATCCAGGCCACGCAGCTCGAATTCTTCACAATTCATCATCGCAACTACCTGCCTGACAGTTCTCAAGCTATTTGGCTCCCGCGCTGGCCCGGCGCGGAGCATCTCGCAGCAGTTCCAACTTCGCAAGAAGCAATGCCCGACCGCGATGCAAACGCGAACGAATGGTGCCAATCGGGCAGCCGCACGCGCTCGCTGCTTCCTCGTAGCTCATTTCTTCCAGCTCACACAAAACTACCGCTTCCCGAAACTCCGCCGGCAATCCGAGAACTGCTTCTCTCACCTGCTCGATGCGCTCTCGTTTTTCCGCGATCATCATCGGCGTCAACGGATCCTCGGGTTCATACCACGCGCTGCCGTCAGCGTTCATCACATCCAGAGACAATTCCCGCGGCGTTTTTTCCAGGTGCTTCATCACCCGGTTTCGCGCTACGCCGTACAGAAATGCTCCCAACTCGCCGCGCTCGGCTTGATATTTCTGCGGCTCGCGAATCAGCACCAAAAAAACTTCCTGCACAACTTCTTCTGCCGCCCACTGCGAACCTGTCATGCGCAACGCGTAGCGATACAGGGCCGATTGGTGCTTTTGATACAGCGCGAGAAATGCCTGCTCGTCGCCCCGTACCGCACGTTTGAGCAGCGCGTCCGGCTTCTCATCCAGAATTTTCATTACGTGGGTTAGACGCCTCGCGGCTCTTCAATGGGTATTCCGACCAGCAAGGAAAAAGGTTCCCTGGCTTGGCGTTATGGCGAACAAAGAGCGAATAAATGCCCTTTTCAGTCCTTTGTCTCGGCCCTCTTATCCGGCGGACGGAACAATTTTGCGGCGATTCGGGTCACGAACCGGCGCGGCACCAGCCGTTCGCCGTGCGCACCGAGGTAATTCCCCAGGCCCGAGATGACATAACTCTTGCCTGCAGCCAGCGCCTTCAGACCGTTGCGCGCCACTGTCTCAGCCGATTGTTCCCGGCCTTTCGAACTCGACGGATGGCCCGCAACTTCGTGGAACTCCGATGTCGTTGTACCAGGGCACAACGCACACACGCGAATCCCGTGCGGTTTCATCTCTTCGGCCAGGCCCTCCGCCAAAAACAAGTCGAACGCTTTGGTCGCCGCGTAGGTTGAAATGTATGGAACCGCTTGGAATGACGCCGTTGAGGCCACAATCAATACATCGCCGCTGCGCCTCGCGACCATGCCCGGCAAATACAAACGCGTCAAGTACAGCACCGCGCTGCAATTCACCTGCACCATATCGAGCAGTTTTTCGACCTCAACTTCGTGTAACTCGCCGTACTGGCCGAAACCTGCGTTGTTGACCAACAAATCGATCGCGAGGCCCTTCCCTTCCGTAAAATCAAAAATCTCCTTGGGAGCAGACGCCTGCGTCAGGTCCGCGACAAAACTTTCTGCTTGAATTTTATGCGTTGTGCGCAATTTCTGGGCCAGCGATTCCAATCGCTCGCGCCGACGAGCCGTCAACACCAAATTCGTTCCACCAACCGCGAGCTCTTCCGCCAGTGCCTTGCCGATCCCCGCACTAGCGCCAGTCACCAGTGCCCATTTGCCCCGCCATTCGCCGCTCATGGTGTTCCTTTATCTTTCTCATATCTTTCTCATATCTTTCTCAGTGACTCGCAACTGCCAAAGTGCAGTACGAACATGGCAGACTACCCTGCCCGAGCAAGCCGCCACAAGTGCATTGCTTCCATCGCTCTCTGGATTTATGATGCGCGCAACATCCGCTCGTCCTGTCATCAAGAATCGAGCTGTCTGCAAACCGTAGTTCGTGCGCTCTTGAATGATGACGCCCGGCGGCGCGCTGGAGGTTTCCATGAGATTACATTTTGAAAAAGCGCTGCTTGTGCTGGCAGTTTTTTTCTCCGCAGCAACGCTCTCCGCTCAACAGATCGGAAAGTATGTTCCGGTAAGCGCCGGCTCCGACGCCGACCGCGCCATGGTGGAAATCAATTCGGCCAGCGACCCCGCGCAAAAGCTCGCGCTGATCGACAAATTTGCGGCTGGCCCCGGACAAGGCGACATGGCTCTGGTCGCGGATGAGCTATACGTGAACTACTTTCTTGCGCAGAAACAGTACGACAAGGCTTTCGAATATGGCGACAAACTTTTCGCAATTGATCCCGGTAATTTCCAGAATGCGGCGAATATGATTCGCGCCGCATCGGAAAAGAACGACGCGGAAAAACTGCTCGCCTATGGCGAAAAAACACAGAGCATCCTCGCTGCTTATAAATCATCGCGCGCGCCTTCCAGTGTTGCCGCGGAAACCTGGGAACAGCAAAAAACGCAGACCATCGCAAGCAATCAGGACAACATTCGTTACGTGCAGCAAGCGGTTTACAATGGCGCCTACCAGACGCAAGAACCCGCCAAGCGAGCCGATCAGCTACTTCGTTTTGCGAAGATTTTTCCGGATTCGGAATATTCGCTGACCGCTCTGGGAGTCGCCGCCTCATCCTACCAGCAAGCCCAGAACGCGCCGAAAATGTTGGAGGTCGCTAACGCGCTGCTGGCAAAAGATCCCAAGAATCTGGGAATGTTGTTACTGGTCTCGGATTATTACGGAGAAAAAGGCGAGCAGCTGGATAAAGCGGAATCTTATGCACGGCAAGCTGCCACCCTGGCCGATTCCGCTCCGCGTCCGGAAAATGTCAGCGAAGATCAGTGGAAACAACAGACGGCGCTGCAAAAAGGGTTGGCGCTCAGCACCCTCGGCCAGATAAACATGCAGAAAAAGAACAATGCGCAGGCCATTCAGAATTTCCAGGCCGCAGCGCCACTGCTCAAATCCAATGATATCGGCTACGCGCGCAACGCATACCGCTTGGGATTCGCATTCCTCAATTTGAAGAAATACCCCGATGCCAAAGCCGCG